>Ga0210040_10000647_pt1 | contig 57105 bp, 47 predicted proteins | sample CryGeyCG12114_NA_FD_185462 | JGI IMG/M metagenome (GOLD analysis project Ga0210040, IMG submission 185462) | Groundwater microbial communities from aquifer - Crystal Geyser CG19_WC_8/21/14_NA (SPAdes) (version 2) | ecosystem: Environmental > Aquatic > Deep subsurface > Groundwater | place: USA...
GAGGAGGTCGTCGCGGCGGCCCAGGCGGCCGGCGTGACGATGTACTTCACGGGCGAGCGTCACTTCTACCACTGACCCGCGCCGCCGGTGCCGGTGCGCGGTATACCGGCCGCCCGCAGCGCACGCCGCCTCCGCCCCCAGCGCAGGCTCCCTCACCGTCGCCGCCGCGCAGTCATGCGGATTCATCCGGGCCACGTGCCGGGGGGAGCCTGCGTCGCGCACCTGAGCGAGCTAATCCGGGATCGGCACCACCACGACGTCGATGCCCGCATCGGCGAACGGCGCGAGCTGCTCCCCGGTCACCGAGCCGTCGGTCACAAGGGTCCACTGCGCCTCGATGCGCGCCCAGGCGTGGAACGGCGCAGCACCGACCTTCGCCGCGTGCGCGAGCACGTACACGTGGCCCGACCGCCGGGCGACGAGCTCCTTCAGTCGCGTCTGCTGGAGGTCCGCCTCGCACAGGCCGAGCCCCGCGCTCACCCCGTCGGTGCCGAGGAAGGCGCTGTCGAAGGTGAGCCGCTCGAGCGACGCCTCGGCGATCGGCCCGACGAACCCCTGGCTCAACGGGCGGAGGTGACCGCCCAGGCACTCGAGGTCGATGTCCAGCTCGTCGGCGAGCTTGTCGATGACCGTGAGGCTCACGGTGGTGACGGTGAGGTCGCGAGCGCCGCGGAACTCCTCGGCCAGCGCGCTCACGGTCGAGCCGGCGTCGAGGAAGATCCGGTCGCCGTTCGCGATGCGTCCCCTCGCCCAACCCGCGATCGCCTGCTTGGCCTGGTGGGCCTCACCGAGCCGCTGGCGCAGGGACTGCTCGTCGTGGGTGAGCAGCGCGATGGCGCCGCCGTAGGTCCGTGCGAGCTTGCCGGACTCGGTCAGCTGGGCGAGGTCGCGCCGGATCGTGGACGCCGTGACGCCGAACCGCGCGGCGAGAGCATCGACGTTCGCCGTGCCCTCGGATGACGCGAGGCGCACGATCTCCTCACGCCGGTGCCGGGTGTCACGAGGCGGCACGGCCGGCAATCGTCGTTTCGCTGGGCTCGGGCGCCATCTCGGCCGCCTGGCGCAGCGCCTCGATCATGCTGCGGACGTCCACCGCGCCGGTGCCGGCGATGTCGAACGCGGTGCCGTGGTCGACCGACGTGCGGATGACGGGGAGCCCGACGGTGATGTTGACCCCGGCCTCGATGCCCAGAACCTTGATGGGGCCGTGGCCCTGATCGTGGTACATGGCGACCACGAGGTCGTAGTCCCTGCGGCTGGCGAGGAAGAACAGGGTGTCCGCGGGAAGCGGCCCCGTGGCATCGATGCCCCTGCGCCTCGCGGCCTCGACCCCAGGGGCGATGCGCTCGGCCTCCTCGCCGTAGCCGAAGAGCCCGTTCTCGCCCGCGTGCGGGTTGATGGCGCAGACACCGATGCGGGGCGCGGCGACGCCTGCCCGCACGAGCGCGTCGTGGCCGCGCCGGATCGTGCGCTCCACCAGGTCGGGGGTCACGAGCGCGACGGCGTCGACCAGTCCCACGTGCGTCGTGACGTGGATGACCTTGAGCTGCGGCGTCGAGAGCATCATCGACACCTCCTCGGCGCCCGTGAGGTCCGCGAGGAGCTCGGTGTGCCCGGGGAACCGGTGCCCGCCGAGGTGCATCGCCTCCTTGTTGAGAGGGGCGGTGCAGATCGCCTGGACGTCGCCGGCCATGGCGAGCTCCGCGGCGACGCGCACGTACTGGAAGGCCGCGTCCCCCGCGACGGCGGAGAGCTCTCCCCAGGGCAGATCCGGCGGCAGCAGCGCGAGATCGATCACGTTGACGCGCGGCTCGCCGTCGAACACCGCGTCGTGGACCGTCTCGACCGCGTGCACCTCCGCCCGCAGCTGCAGGATCTCGAGCGCCCGGCGCAATCGCTCCGCGTCACCGATGACGACGGGGCGGGCGAGCGCCAGGATGCCAGGGTCGAGGACGGCGGCGGCGGTGATCTCCGGACCGACGCCGGCCCCGTCGCCCATTGTCACCGCGATGTACGGAGGATTCACTGGAGTGCCTTTCGAGTGGTGGTGCGCGGTGCAGCGCGCGTCCGAAGAAGCGTCACCGCCTCGCGCATGCGAGCAAGGCTGTCGGAGGAGCCGAAGCTTCCCGGGCGGGTGGCGAAGACGCGGCCGGTGGAGTCCATGTTGATGATGGCACCTGGATGCACGACGAAGACCGGGAAGAGCATGCTTTCCCCCAGCACCGTCAGCAGGGCCTTGGCCGTCTGACCGCCCGTGGCGACGAGGTCGGCGTCCGGGTGCGCGGCGAGCACGTGCACCGCGAGGGCGAGCGCCAGTCGCTGGCGGACCTCCTCGTCCCGGTGCATCGGGCCGTCGATCGCGTAGGCGACGTCGCCGTCGTCGGAGCGGTCATCCGGCCGGACCGTACCCCCGAGCAGGGCGTCCCCGGCGAGGAGGTGCACGGCGACTCCCGCGTCCCGGAGGGCTTCGAGCTGGCGGCGCGCGCCGGTCTCGGCGGTCCCGACCACGGTGACGACCCTGCGGGGGAGCCCGGTCGGTGCCGCCCCGTCCCGTTGCGTGACGGCGTGGGATCCGCCGTGCGGCAGGCGGCGCCCGATCGCGGCCGCCAGGCCGCCCGAGCCGGCGAGCACGACCCGAGAAAACTCGGCGGTCGCCCGAGCGACGGCGTCGAGGTCCGCGTCGGTCTCGGCGTCCACGATCGCGGTGAGGCCGGCGTCGAGGGCTGACTGGATGGCCGCGGTGAGTTCGCGCACTGATCCGCGCACATCGCGCAGAGCGACGGGGGCGGTCGTGTCGTCGGGGAGAAGGTCGGCGAGCCGGTGCCGAGCATCGCCGACCGTGAGCGTGCCGTCGGCCACGGTGCGTCCCTGCACCGGCAGCGCCGGGGCGAGCACGAGCGGCCACCGCCCGGCGATCGCCCGGAGCTCGGCGGTCGTGTTGCCTCTCAGCATCGAATCGAGCTTCTTGAACACGACGGCGGGGCCGTCCCCGCCGGCGCCGGCGAACGCCCGGCCCACCGCAGCCACCGCCGACGCCGCGGCCTCGGAGGCCGGAACGGCGCGGGAGTCGGTGTCCAGGACGACGACCCGACGGTCCGGCAGCACCAAGGGTGCGGGCGACAGCACGACAGCCCGGCCGGCCCCGCGGAGCGCACCGTCCGCATCCCGACCCGTGAACGGATCGGCGTCGGACGCGCCCGGCTCGCCCGACGGCAGGCCCGCGAGCGCCGCGGCCGTCTCGGCCGCGCCGGAGAGGTCGTCGGCGATCGAGATGACGTACGGCATGGTTCGCCCGGGATCCTTTCCCCGCGGCACCGCGTCGTCGACGGGGCGCAGCGCGTGTTTCGCACCAACTATATTGCGCAGTGTGCGCAGTCGTGCAACACTTTCTCTCAACGGTGGCCCCGGGATGTCACATCCGAACAGGTCGCGTCGCACCGGCGCGATCCGAGAGCGGGGGCCGCTCGAGGACGACCGGTGATGACGCCGGTCCGCCCGCTTCGAACGAACAATGTTGTTGGATCCCGGTGGCCCGTCGCGGTCATCGCGAACGAAACGGAAACCACGATGTCCCTCACCCCGAAACGCTCTCTGACGGTCGGCGCCGCCGTACTCGCCGGCGCGCTCGCCCTCACGGCCTGCGGTTCCTCCGGGCCCAACCAGACCTCCGGCTCGTCCGGTGGCGGTGGCAGCAGCACCGCCACGATGTGGGGGCTCAGCCAGGCGCCGTTCCAGGGTGTGCTCGACACATCCGTGCAGAGCTGGAACGACGCGAACCCGGACTCCCCGATCGACGTCGAGTTCTTCGCGGGCGAGGACTACAAGCCCAAGGTGCGCACCGCGATCGGTGCGGGATCCGCGCCCACCTTCATCTACGGCTGGGGCGGCGGCGTGCTCAAGTCGTACGTCGACGAGGGCAAGGTCCTCGACCTCACTCCCTACATCGAGGAGAACCCGGAGCTCAAGGACCGGTACCTCGAGGCGGTGTACGAGAACGGCACCGTCGACGGGAAGCCCTACGCGCTGCCCAACAGCTACTCGCAGCCCGTGATGCTGTACTACAACAAGACCCTGTTCGAGGAGGCCGGCGTCGAGCCGCCCGAGACCTGGGACGACCTCATGGATCTGGTCGACGTCTTCAAGAAGGAGGGCGTCGCCCCCTTCTCCGTCGGCGGACAGTCCCGCTGGCCCGAGCTGATGTGGCTCTCCTACCTCGTCGACCGCATCGGCGGCCCCGAGGTGTTCGAGTCGATCCTGAACAACGAGCCCGAGGCGTGGTCCGACCCCGCCGTGATCGAGGCGCTCACCAAGATCCAGGAGCTGGTCCGCGCCGGTGGGTTCATCGACGGCTTCTCCTCTGTCGCGGCCGACAACCGCGCCGACCAGGCGCTCCTCTACACGGGACGCGCGGCCATGATGGTGCACCTCGCGGGCGCCTACTCCGGCATCAAGGGCGACGCCCCCGACTTCGTGGCCAACGACGAGCTCGGCTACACGCGCTTCCCCGCGGTCGAGGGCGGCGAGGGCGACCCCGAGAACGTGATCGGCAACCCATCCAACTTCTGGTCCATCTCCGCTGACGCGTCCGAGGAGCAGATCGACACGGCCATCGGGTACCTCACCGACGAGATGTTCAGCGACGAGTACGTCGACTCGATCATCGAGGCGGGGTCGGTGCCCGCCCTCGTCGACGTCAAGGACAAGCTCTCGCAGTCCGAGAACAAGGACTTCATGGAGACGATCTACGAGTACGCGTCGAGCGCGCCGAACTTCCAGCTCTCCTGGGACCAGGCGCTCGCCCCCGAGCAGGGCGAGGCGATGCTCACCAACCTCGCGCTCATCTTCCTCGATCAGCAGACGCCCGAGGAGTTCGCCGACGCGATGAATGCGACGCTGGCCCCGTAATGACCGCTTCGCTGCAGCAGCGGCGGGCCTCCCGGCGCTCCGCGGTGCGTGCCTCGGCACGCACCGCGGGCCCCTCGGGATGGTTCGCCGCGCCCGCCCTCGCTCTGTTCTTCGTCTTCGCCATCCTGCCGATCGCCGGCGTCGTGCTGCTCAGCTTCACCTCGTGGAACGGGCTCGGCGCCATCGAGCTGACCGGCCTCGACAGCTGGAAGCGGGTCCTCACGGACCCCGTCACGGTGAATGCACTCGTGGTGACCGCAAAGATCATGATCTTCAGCTTCGTCGTGCAGTTCCCGATCAGCCTGCTCCTCGGAGTGTTCACCGCCGGGATGCAGAGGTACCGCGCGGTCCTTGCGGTCATCTACTTCGTGCCCCTGCTGCTGTCCTCCGCCGCGGTCGCCATCGCGTTCAAGGCACTGCTCGACCCGAACTTCGGTGTCGGTGCCATCAAGGGGTTCGAGGCGTTCCGTCAGGACTGGCTCGGCAACAGCGACCTCGTGCTCTTCGTGGTCGTCTTCGTGATCGCCTGGCAGTTCGTGCCGCTGCACACGCTCATCTACCAGGGCGGCGTGAAGCAGATCCCGCGCTCGCTCTACGAGGCCGCGGAGATCGACGGCGCCGGACGCGTGCAGCAGTTCTTCTCCGTGACGCTGCCGCAGTTGAAGTACACGATCATCACGTCGTCCACCCTCATGGTCGTCGGCTCGCTCACGTACTTCGACCTGATCTTCGTGCTCACCGGCGGCGGACCGGGCTACGCCACCCGGCTGCTGCCGCTGCACATGTACCTCACCGGCTTCCGGGCCAACGACATGGGCGCCGCGAGCGCGCTCGGCGTCATCCTCATCGTCGTCGGCCTGCTGCTCGCGGTCGTGCTTCAGCGCCTCGGCGGCAGGGACCGCGCGGCAAGTCAGATGGAAGGTGCGTGATGACCGCAACAGTCACGGAAGCGACCACCGCAGCCCAGCCCGGCATGGCCGGCCGGAAGCGGCAGCCGTCCGGTCACCGGCGGAACGTTCTCGGCGGGCTCAGCGGGTGGATCTGGCTCGGGATCATCATCCTGCCGATCTACTACGTCGTCATCTCCAGCGTGAAGGACCAGGCGGGCTTCTTCGCCACCAATCCGCTGCTGCCGACCATGAACCCCACGTTCGCGAACTACCAGCTCGTGCTCGAGGCCGGGTTCAGCCGGTACTTCCTGAACAGCGTCATCGTGACCATCGGCACGGTGGTGCCGTCGCTGCTGTTCGCCTTCATGGCGTCGTATGCGATCGTCCGCGGCCACGGGCGCTTCATCTCGTTCTCGAACGGCGTGTTCCTCATGGGGCTGGCGATCCCGCTGCAGGCGACGATCGTGCCGATCTACCTGATCATCACGCGGCTGAACCTGTACGACACCCTCTGGGCGCTGATCCTGCCGTCCGCGGCGTTCGCGCTGCCGATCTCGGTCCTCATCCTCGCCAACTTCATGCGCGACATCCCGTCGGGCCTGTTCGAGTCCATGCGGCTCGACGGGGCGACGAACTGGGCGATCCTCTGGCAGCTCGTGCTGCCCATGACCCGTCCCGCGCTCGTGACGGTGGGCATCTACAACGCGCTGCACGTGTGGAACGCGTTCCTGTTCCCGCTCATCCTCACCCAGAGCGAGGAGAAGCGCGTGCTCCCGCTGTCCCTCTGGACGTTCCAGGGGGAGTTCAGCATCAACGTGCCGGCCACACTCGCGGCCGTCGTCCTGTCGACGCTGCCGCTGCTCGTGCTGTACATGGTCGGCCGTCGTCAACTGGTCAGCGGTCTCACCGCCGGCTTCAGCAAGTGATCGCCGGAAAGGGGCAACCAGTGTCGGAGCAGAAGCACGCCATCGTCGTGCGCGGAGGGTGGGACGGGCACCAGCCCGTCGAGGCGACAGACCTGTTCATCCCGTATCTCGAGGAGTCCGGCTACCGGGTGGACGTGCACGACTCGCCCGCCGTGTACGCCGACGCGGACGAGATGCGCCAGGTCGACCTCATCCTGCAGTGCAACACGAAGAACACCATCGAGAAGGCCGAGAGCGCCGGCTTGATCGCCGCCGTCGAGGCGGGCACGGGGCTGGCCGGGTGGCACGGGGGCATCGCGGACTCGTACCGCAACGACGCCGACTACCTGCAGCTCATCGGGGGCCAGTTCGCCCACCACCCGCGCGTCCACCCCGACGAGGTGACGGGCGAGCGGTCGGACTACTACATCCCGCACGTCATCGAGGTGCGGCCGGAGGCGGCCGAGCACCCGATCATGGCCGGCATCGAGGACTTCGAGCTGACGACCGAGCAGTACTGGGTGCTGAGCGACGACTACAACGACGTCCTCGCAACCACGACGCTCGCCGCCCGCCCGTGGGACCCGTGGAAGCGACCCGTCACGTCGCCCGCCGTCTGGACGAGACAGTGGGGCCGCGGCCGGATCTTCGTCTGCACGCCCGGGCACTCCGTCGACGTGGTCGAGAACACCAACGTACGCACCATCATCGAGAGGGGGCTGCTGTGGGCAAGCCGCTAGCAGTGGGAATCATCGGCTGTGGCAAGATCATCGCCCAGTACCTGGAGACGTTCGCGCGGCTCGACGACGTGCAGCTCGTCGCGGTGGCGGACATCGACATGGCGCGAGCCCGGGAGATCGCGGATGCGACGCCGTCGGCCGAGGCGCTGAGCGTCGCCGACCTGCTCGCGCATCCGGGCATCGATGCGGTCGTCAACCTGACCATCCCGGTGGCGCACGCCGAGGTCTCCCTCGCCATCATCGCCGCAGGCAAGGCCGTCTACGTGGAGAAGCCGCTGACGGCGACCACGGCCGAGGCGCGGACGGTGCTCGAGGCCGCGAGGGCGGCCGGCACGATCGTCGGCTGCGCCCCGGACACCGTGCTGGGCACCGGGATCCAGACCGCGCGGCGGGCGGTCGACGACGGGCTCATCGGCACGCCCATCGCCGCGACCGCGACCATGGTCACTCCGGGCCACGAGCGGTGGCACCCGAATCCGGACTTCTACTACGTGCCCGGCGGCGGACCGCTGCTCGACATGGGTCCTTACTACGTCACGGCGCTCGTGACCCTGCTCGGGCCGGTCGCCGAGGTCATCGGCGCCGCGAGCGCCACCCGGTCCACCCGCACGATCGGGTCGGGTGCGCGGGCCGGGGAGGTCATCCCCGTCTCGACCCCCACCCACGTGACCGGCGTGCTGCGGCACGAGTCCGGGGTGCTGTCGACGCTCGTCACGAGCTTCGATGCCGTGGCGACCACGGCATCCAAGATCGAGGTGCACGGCGACGCCGGCTCGCTGAGCGTGCCCGACCCGAACCGCTTCGTGGGCGACGTGCGCCTGTTCGCGCTCGGGGACACCGAGTGGCGAACGTTGCCGGTGTCCGCCGGCTACGAGAAGGCGGCCCGCGGCTACGGCGTCGCGGACATGGTCTGGTCGGCGCGTGCCGCGGCGGACGGGGCCGTTCTCGCGGAGCCCCGCGCGAGCGGAGAGCTGGCCTACCACGTCCTCGAGGTCATGGAGTCGATGCTGGCGTCCGCGGACTCCGGCCGCTCGGTGCAGGTGAGCAGCACGGTGGCGAGGCCGCCGGCGGTTCCGCTCACCGACCGCTGACGGCAGCGCATGGGAGGCGTGCTGGTCGGGTTCGCCGTGATCGGCGCGATCGTGCTCCTCGGATTCGTCATCGGGCGATCCGGGGTGCTCGGGGAGCGGGGTCCGTTCGTCCTCGGCCGGCTCGTCTTCTTCGCGCTGATGCCGTGCCTGCTCTTCACGGTGCTGGCGGAGGCCGACGTCCACCTGCTCTTCTCCTCGCTCCTCGTGGTGTCCGCCATCGCGGCGGTCGTCGCGTTCGCGGTCTTCGCGCTCGTGGCGCTCGTGCTGTGGAAGCGACCGGTCGCGCAGGCCACCATCGGCTCGCTGGCCGCGGGCTATGTGAACGCCAACAACATCGGGATCCCCGTGTCCCTCTACGTGCTGGGCAGCCCGGGATGGTCGGCGCCGATCGTCTTGTTCCAGCTGCTCGTGGTGACGCCGGTGGCGCTCGGGATCCTCGATGCGCAGGCGCACAGGGCGGGGTCGTTCCTGCGCCGGCTCCGGCAGCAGCTGGCGAACCCGATCATCATCGGCGCCGTGCTCGGCGTGCTCGTGGCCGTCGCCGGCGTGCCGATCCCCGAGCATGTGTTCGAGCCGTTCCGCCTCGTGGGGGCGGCGACCATCCCGGTCGTGCTCATCGCGTTCGGCATGTCGCTCAGCGGGTCGCGGCTTCTCGCACCCGGGACCGACCGCAGGGACGTCCTGCTCGCCACGGGACTCAAGTCCTTCGTGATGCCGCTGGTCGCCTGGGCGGTCGGCACGCTGTTCGGGCTCGAGGGTCACGATCTCTTCGTCGTGGTGGTGCTCGCCGCGCTCCCCAGCGCGCAGAACGTGTTCAACTTCGCGCAGCGCTACGAGCAGGGCGAGGTCGTGGCGCGGGACACCGTGCTGCTGACGACGGTGCTCGCCGTGCCCGTCCTCCTCGGGGTGGCGGTCCTCCTCGCGGCCTGACCCGCCGCATCCGGTGTCCCGGGTGAAGGGTGGTGCCGGGTGGTTCCGGGAGGTGCCCGGGGGTTCCTTACGCAGGCTCCGTTCGGCGCAACACAGGCTCATCCGCCGGTCCACCCGTCGGCCGCCGGTAGGGTGAGCGCGGGTGGCTCTGGGGAGGCTCATAAGGTCGGCCTGTAGGGTCGTTGCTCGTGACTTCAGCCCCGCCGAACGACCCGAACAGCCGCGACGCTCGCGAAGCCGGCGCCACGCCCGAATTGCGCGGCGACCGCGGTCGCGGCGCAGGCACGCGGGGCGGACGGAACGGTGGCGGCAGCCAGGCCCGTACCCCGCGCCGGAGCGTCGGCACCGGCACCGGGCGCGGCACCGGCACCCGCACCTCCCGCGGCGCCGCGGGACGGTCCGCCGGGGACGTGTCCTTCGGGCGTGCGCTCGCCGCGTCCGTGCTCTCGGCGCTCGCGGTCGCGGCCGTCGCACACGTGGCGAACGCGCTCGCGTACTTCGTCGGCGGCGGCAGCACGTTCCAGGTGCTCGCGCAGGTCAGCGCCTACTTCGTGTGGTCGAGCGTGTTCGCGTTCGTGCTCCTCGTGGCGTTCGCCGCCCTCGGCGGCTTCCGCCGCTGGCACACCGCCCTCATCGTCGGCCTCGTCGCCGGTCTGGTCGGTGCCGTGCTCGGTACGATCCTCACGGTCACGAGCGGCGGGCAGACCCTCAACTCCGAGGTGCTCGCGTTCGTGGGCGCCAGCCTCGTCGGCATCAACCTGATCTTCGTCCTCGCCTATGCGATCGCCGCACCGACCCTCGGCCGCCGCGTGTGGGATGCGGTGCTCGACGCGCGGCGCGGCGCGGCGGACGAGCGCCCGCGCACCGCTCTGGTCCGCGTACCGGCGACCACGCTGGCCGAGGGTCAGCTCACCCACCTCGACCGGCACCCCGTCGACCTGCAGCTCGCGGACGAGCAGTGGGAGCGGTACGTGCAGGCCTTCGAGGAGAACGGCTGGAAGACCCGCGAGGTGCCGCCGGCCGCCGACCTCGCGGACTCCGTGTTCGTGGAGGATGCGGTGGTGCTGTTCGGCGACACCGCGGTGCTCACGAGCCCGGGCGCGCTCTCGCGCCGCGGTGAGACCGAGGGCGTCGCGCAGGCGGTGCGCGAGCTCGGCTTCGAGGTCTCCGCCATCGAGCTGCCCGGCACTCTCGACGGCGGCGACGTGCTCAAGGCGGGCGACAAGGTGTACGTCGGGCGCAGCGGGCGCACGAACGCGGAGGGGATCGCCCAGCTGCGCGCGATCGTCTCCCCGCTCGGGTACCGCGTCATCCCCGTGCCGGTCACGAAGACGCTGCACCTCAAGTCCCAGGTCACCGCGCTGCCGGACGGCACCGTGATCGGCCACCCGGAGTCGGTGGACGCGCCCGAGATGTTCGACCGCTTCCTCGCAACGCCCGAGCCGCACGGGTCCGCCGTCGTCGTGCTCGATGAGGGAACGCTGCTCATGTCGACGGCCGCGCCGGAGACCGCGGCCCGGTTGACGGATCTCGGCTACCGCGTGGTCACCGTCGACATCTCCGAGTTCGAGAAGCTCGAGGGCTGCGTCACCTGCCTCTCCGTCCGCATCCGCTGACGCGCACCCGCCGGCCCGTCGGGCGGGCGACGCCATTCGATTGCGCAATAACTGTGATTGTTTGCCTCATCACCTTGCAGCGCTTTCTCAGCGAGGGTTAGTGTAAAAGGCTGGTCGCGGCCGCCGGGGGGATCCGGTGGCGGTGGGTGGCCTACGGACAACCCATACGCAGCCGAGGAGGACGTCATGATGACAGGCAATGCAGCGGTGTACCGCGGCGGATCGATCGCGGCCACCGGCACCCTCCTCCCCCTCGGCGTTCCGGCCCTCTCCACGCCGAAGCGCATCCGCTAGGAGGGTCGGCCCCCGGCGTCGCGCCGGTCGGTCGGCCACCACCCTTTCGTCGGCGCTCTTCGCCGACCCTGCTTTCCGGCGGCTCTCCCCGGACGATGCCGCGTCCCCGCACTGTCGCCACCACTGAAGAGGAACGAAGTCTTGCCTGTGTCCGACCGGACGAACAAACCCCCGACCGCACGCCGCGGGACCGTCGCCACGATCTCCCGGCTCTACCCCTACGTCCGCCCCGCGATGCCCCGCATCGTCATGGGCATGGTCGCCGCGCTCATCGGCGCCGTCGTCGCGCTCATCATCCCGCAGGTTCTGCGCGGACTCGTCGACGGTCCGCTGAAGGACGGCGACTCCGCGCAGGTGCTGCCCGCCGTGCTCTTCATCCTCGCCCTCGGCGTGCTCGAGTCCGGCATGATCGCCCTGCGCCGCTGGTTCGTGCTCACGCCGGGCACGCACGTCGAGTCGCGGCTGCGCAACGACTTCTACCGGAAGCTCCAGGACCTGCCGGTCGCGTTCCACGACCGCTGGCAGAGCGGTCAGCTGCTGTCCCGCATGGTGAGCGACCTGAACCTCGTCCGGCGCTGGCTCTCGTTCGGGATCGTGCTGTTCATCGTGAACATCGTGACGATCTGCATCGGCTTCGGCTTCCTCATCAGCATCAACTGGATCCTCGGCGTCGGCTTCCTCATCTGCTCCATCCCGATCTGGATCTACGGCTACGTCTTCGAGAAGAAGTACTCGGTCATCACGCGCCGCAGCCAGGACCAGGCGGGCGACCTCGCGACGGCCGTCGAGGAGTCAGTGCACGGCATCCGTGTGCTGAAGGCCTTCGGGCGCGGCAAGCACATGCTGCGCAACTTCTCGAGCCAGGCCGAGGACCTGCGGGGCACGGAGATCGAGAAGGCGCGCGCCATCGCGGGCATCTGGCTCTGGCTGCTGCTGGTGCCGGACGTCACGTTCGCGCTCGCACTGCTGACCGGCGTGGTGCTCGCGTACAACGGCGAGATCTCCGTCGGCGACCTCGTGGGCTTCTTCGCGACGGCGACCGTGCTGCGCTGGCCGATCGAGTCGATCGGCTTCCTGCTGTCGATGACGTTCGACACGCGCACCGCGGTCGACCGGTACTTCGAGGTCATGGACGAGACGAACACCATCATCGATCCGGCGGAGCCCAAGACGATCGCGGAGCCCCGCGGCCGGCTGACGTTCGATGACGTGCACTTCCGCTACCAGGACTCGCCCGCAGACGTGCCCGACCTGCTCGACGGCGTGCGCCTCACGCTGGAGCCGGGCGAGACGATGGCCCTCGTCGGCCTCACCGGCTCGGGCAAGTCGACGCTGACCGCGCTGCCCACCCGCCTGTACGACGTGACGGGTGGCGCGGTGCGCCTCGACGGGGTCGACGTGCGCGACCTCAGCCGCGGGGACCTGCGCAAGCACATCGCCATGGCGTTCGAGGACGCGACGCTGTTCTCGTCGTCGGTTCGGGACAACGTGCTGCTCGGCCGGCAGGAGTTCGCCGACGGCGGCCCCGCGGCGGACGCGGCGCTCGCCGAGGCCCTCGAGATCGCGCAGGCCACGTTCGTCTACGACCTGCCGGACGGCCTCGACACCAAGGTGGGCGAGGAGGGCCTCAGCCTGTCCGGTGGACAGCGCCAGCGGCTCGCGCTCGCCCGGGCGGTCGCGGCCAAGCCGGACGTGCTCGTGCTCGACGACCCGCTGTCCGCGCTGGACGTCGACACGGAGGCGCTCGTCGAGGCGGCGCTGCGCCGCGTGCTCGCGTCGACGACGGCGCTCATCGTGGCGCACCGGCCGTCCACGGTCATGCTCGCCGATCGCGTCGCCCTCCTGGAGAAGGGCCGCATCACCGCGGTCGGCACCCACTCAGAACTGCTCGCCACGAGCGAGCACTACCGATTCGTCATCTCGAGCCTCGAGGACGATCAGGACTCCGACCTGCGCGAGGAGGTGAACGCATGAGCGTTCACGGTGTGACCGGTGAGGAGCGCGACGACTTCACGCGCGCGGAGAGCCGTGCCATCCGGCAGCGCTCCACGCGGCTGCTGGCGTCGGCGCTTCGGCCGCTGAAGAAGAAGTTCATCATCACCTGCGTCGTGATCCTCGTCGCGACCGGTGCGTCCGTTCTGGGGCCCGCGCTGATCGCGATCGGCATCGACCGCGCGCTGCCGGCCCTCCTCGAGCGGCAGGACTGGGCACCCCTCGCCGCCGTCATCGTGGGCTACCTCGTCGTCGGCGTGCTCGGTGCGTTCCTCGTCGCGCGCTTCCAGGTGCTCTCGGCCGAGATCGCGCAGGAGATCCTCATCGACCTGCGCAAGAGGGTGTTCCTGCACACGCAGCGGCTCAGCCTCGACTTCCACGAGAGCTACACGTCCGGGCGCATCATCTCGCGCCAGACGAGCGACCTCGACTCCATCCGCGAGCTCCTCGCGGGCGGTGTCGCGCAGCTCGTGCAGGGCGCGCTGTTCATGCTGTTCACGGTCGTCGCGCTGTTCTCGCTCGACTGGGTGAGCGGCCTGATCCTGCTCGCCGCGCTCATCCCGCTCGCGTTCCTCACGCGCTGGTTCGCGCTCTCCTCGCAGAAGATGTTCCGGCGCACCCGGGTCGCGTCGGCGCGCCTGATCGTGCACTTCGTGGAGTCCATGACGGGCATCCGCGCCGTGAAGGCGTTCCGTAAGGAGAAGCGCAACGAGGAGGACTTCGCCGTGCTCGTGGAGGACTACCGCGACGCGAACGCGAAGGTCATCCAGCTGTTCGGCACGTACGACCCCGCACTCGTGCTCATCGGCAACGTCACGCTCGCGATGGTGCTGCTCGTCGGTGGCCTGCGCATCGCCGAGGGGGAGCTCGCCATCGGTGCGCTGCTCGCCGTGCTGCTGTACACGCGTCAGTTCTTCGGCCCCGCGCAGGAGATGGCGATGTTCTACAACGGGTACCAGTCGGCGTCCGCCGCGCTCGAGAAGATCTCGGGCGTGCTCGAGGAGAAGCCCGGCGTGCCGGACCCCACGACCCCGATCGACCTGTGGGAGGCGCGCGGGCACGTGCGCTTCGACGGCGCAGAGTTCTCCTACAAGGAGGGCCGCATCGTGCTGCCGGAGTTCACGCTCGACATCCCCGCCGGGCAGACCATCGCGCTCGTGGGCTCGACGGGCGCCGGCAAGACGACGCTCGCCAAGCTGATCTCCCGGTTCTACGACCCGACCAAGGGCGAGATCACGCTCGACGGGGTCGACCTGCGGAAGCTGCACCCCAAGGACCTGCGCCGGGCAATCGTCATGGTCACCCAGGAGGCGTACCTGTTCTCGGGGTCGGTGGCGGACAACATCGCCATCGGCAAGCCGGACGCGTCGATCGACGAGATCGCGGCGGCCGCGCGGGCCGTCGGTGCCGACGAGTTCATCCGGACTCTGCCGCAGGGCTACGACACCGATGTGAACAAGCGCGGCGGCCGCGTGTCCGCGGGGCAGCGTCAGCTGATCTCGTTCGCGCGGGCCTTCCTGGCGAACCCGTCGGTGCTGATCCTCGACGAGGCGACGTCGTCGCTCGACATCCCGAGCGAGCGTCTCGTGCAGGAGGGGCTGCAGACCCTGCTCGCGGATCGCACGGCCATCATCATCGCCCACCGCCTGTCGACGGTCGCGATCGCCGACCGGGTGCTGGTGATGGAGCACGGACGCATCGTCGAGGACGGCGCGCCTGAGCAGCTGATCACGGGCGAGGGGCGCTTCGCCCAGCTGCACGCCGCCTGGCGCGACTCGCTGGTCTAGGCCGGGGTCGCGGGGAGCGGCGGAACGGCGCCCGGGCCGGGTCCGTCGGTGCCGCTGCGGGAGCGCGCCGCCTCCCGCAGCGCGCCCGCCGGGTGCCGCTCGGGCAGCAGGGGGCCCCGGCCCTCGAAGAGGCGCTCGCGCAGTGTCTCGCCCGGGCGGTACCCCGTGCGGTAGCGGCCGCGCCGCTGCAGCTCCGGCACGACGAGCTCGATGAAGTCCTCGAAGGTGCCGGGGGACAGGTACTGCACAAGGTTGAAGCCGTCGAGGCCGATGGTGTCCGCCAGCTCCTCGATCCGGTCCGCCACGCGCTCCGGCGTGCCCCACACGAAGAACGGGTCGGCGAGGGCGTCGCCGTAGTGGTCGACCACGTCGCGTACGCGCTTGTCGGCGAACGCCTTCTCGGCCGACTGGATGTGGTCGCGGGCTTGGTACTCGATGTACTCCTCGGCGCCGGACGCGGCCAGGTCGATGCCGCTTCCGCCGCCGAAGTGCACGAGGTAGCCGACGACGTCGCGGTAGGGCAGCAGCTCGTCGAGCTTGGCCCTCGCCTCCTCCTCGGTGCGACCGACGACGACGTTGATGCCGATGAGGAATCGGATGTCGTCGGCCCGCCTGCCCTGCTCGACCGCGAGACGCTTCACGTCGTCGACGACGTTCCGCGCCGCAGCCACGCTGCGGGCGCCCACGAAGACGGCCTCCGCGTGCCGGGCGGCGAAGACGCGGCCGCGATCCGAGGCGCCGGCCTGGTAGATCACGGGCGTGCGCTGCGGCGACGGCTCGGAGAGGTGCGGCCCGTCCACCCGGAAGAACCGGCCCTCGTGCCCGATCTCGTGCACCTTCGCGGGGTCGGTGTAGCGCCCCGTCGAGGCGTCGCGCTCCACCGCGTCCGCGTCCCATGACGTCTCCCACAGCTTGTAGGAGACGTCGAGGAACTCCTCGGCCACGTCGTAGCGGTCGTCGTGGCGCACCTGCTCGCTGAGGCCGAAGTTCTTCGCGGCGTCGGGCAGGTAGCCGGTGACCACGTTCCAGGCGACGCGTCCCTTGGTCAGATGGTCGAGCGTGCTGAAGCGGCGGGCGTTCGGGAACGGCGGCTCGTACGTCGTCGTGAACGTGACGGCGAAGCCGAGGTTCTCGGTGACGGCCGCCATGGCCGGCACGAGCAGGAACGGGTCGTTGTTGGGAGTCTGGATGCCGCGCTCGATCGCCGGATCCCTGCTGCCCTGGTACACGTTGTAGGTGCCGACGACGTCGGCGAGGAACAGTGCGTCGAAGAGGCCGTGCTCGAGCAGCTTCGCCGTGTCGGTCCAGTAGGAGAGGTCCGTGTAGCGGTGCCGGTTGTTCGCGGGGTGCCGCCAGAGGCCGTGGTTGATGTGGTTCGGCGTGTTCATCTCGAAGCCGTTGAAGTGCAGTTCTCTCGCCATGCACTCAGTGTGGACGGCGCGGACGCGGCGCGGGAGGGTGTGTCGCCTCGTGTCGCCGATCGTCGGCGGCGCTCGCACTACCGGCCGACGGGCCACCGGCCGCCGAACTACCTGCTACTGGACTACTGGGCTACTGGGCCAGGCTGGCGGGCCGGGTGCCGGTCCAGGCGTAGACGGTGTCGCCCGCGGCGAACGCGTACCAGCCGTCCGGGCACGTCACGGTCTCGGCCGGCAGCTCCTGCGGCCACCAGCTGTCCCGTAGCTTCGGCTCGAGCGGCGGCGCCTCGCTCGCGGGGCACACGTCGTCCGGGTAGTGGACGGGCGACGTGTACGTGAGGATGGCCGCGTCGCTCGAGTTGGACGACTTCATCCGGATCTGCACGGCGTCCTCGGGCACCCACTCGGGCAGGGCGCCGGCCGCATCGCTCACGGTGGGGAAGATGGCGCTGTCGACCGGCGCCGCGAGCTGGGTGACCGGCCGCAGGGCGGAGCAGCCGCTGAGCGCGAGTACGCTCACCGCGAGAAGGAGGGCAGTGCGCGCGGCGGGGAATTGCATGGGCAACAGTCAAGCAATGAACACCCGGGAGCACATCGTCCGGCAGGCCCACCATGCGTGCTACTCCGGGATGATTACGGGGTTTCAGGGGCTCCAGGCGGCTCGATCGTAATCGATTCGATACCCGGCCTCGGTGGTCGCCGGCAGGAGCGGCGTACCCTCGCGCTCGTACTCGATCAGGGCCCGCTCCGAGAGCCCGGTCGGCGGGTGCCCACCGCTCCGGATCACGCGCCACCATGGCAGGCCGCTGCCGTGATAGCGCATCACCATCCCGACCGCGCGGGCGCCGCGAGCGCCGAAGACGGCGGCGACGTCGCCGTACGTCATGACCCGTCCGGGCGGGATCGATTCGACGACCCCGAGCACCTGCTCGGTGTACTCGCCCGGCGTCGCGAAGACCGCCATGCCGCGCGTCGCGCCTAGAGGCGCAGCTCGCCGATCTGCTCGCCGTACTCCGTCTCGCCGATGATCGAGAATCCGATGCGCAGGAAGAACTGCTCCGGCCCCTCCTCGCCGGTCTCCCAGATCACGGTCACCCGGTCGAAGCCGCGAGCACGCGCCTCCTCCGCGAGCTGGAGCACGGCGAAACGGCCGACACCGTGGCCCTGCGAGTCCGCCGAGACGTTGATGCGCCAGATGCAGCTGCGGAAGATCTCGTTCGGGGCTTCGGGATCGAAGTTCCCCATGATGAAGCCGACCACCTCGTCGTCCTCGAGCACGACGCGCGGCCACGCCGTGTTCGGGTTCACGTACGCCTCGGCGATGGAGAACGACACCGGGGCGACGAACACCTCCTGGCCAGGCTTGAGGGAGAGCGTGTTCGCGGCAACGATCGTGCTCGCCGACAGTTCTTCAAGTCTGAGTTCAGCCATGCGCTCAGGCTAACGGAGCAGACTCGAACGTCGGTAGACCCGGCGTCGACGGAAGCGCACCGTGCCCGAATATGTCTCGACGTCGAGATAGTTACGGGGAGCGAGTATGGTGGATCCGGCATCCACCCGTCAACGAAACATGGGAGTTCTCTTGTCGAAGATCAAGGTTGAAGGCACCGTCGTCGAGCTCGACGGCGACGAGATGACCCGCATCATCTGGCAGTCGATCAAGGACAGCCTCATCCACCCGTACCTCGACGTGAACCTCGAGTACTACGACCTCGGCATCGAGAAGCGCGACGAGACGGACGACCAGATCACGATCGACGCGGCGAACGCCATCAAGAAGCACGGCGTCGGCGTGAAGTGCGCCACGATCACGCCGGACGAGGCCCGCGTCGAGGAGTTCGGCCTCAAGAAGATGTGGCGCTCGCCGAACGGGACCATCCGCAACATCCTCGGCGGCACCATCTTCCGCGAGCCGATCATCATCTCGAACATCCCGCGCCTCGTGCCCGGCTGGAACAAGCCGATCGTCGTCGGCCGCCACGCGTTCGGCGACCAGTACCGCGCCACCGACTTCCGCTTCGAGGGCGAGGGCACCCTCACGATGACCTTCACCCCGAAGGACGGGTCGGAGCCGCAGTCCTTCGAGGTGTTCCAGTCGCCCGGCAGCGGTGTCGCGATGGGCATGTACAACCTCGACGACTCGATCCGCGACTTCGCCCGCGCGTCGCTCGGCTACGGCCTGACCCGCAACTACCCCGTCTACCTGTCGACGAAGAACACCATCCTGAAGGCGTACGACGGCCGCTTCAAGGACCTGTTCCAGGAGGTCTTCGAGGCCGAGTTCAAGGAGCAGTTCGACGCCGCGGGGCTCACGTACGAGCACCGCCTGATCGACGACATGGTCGCGGCCAGCCTCAAGTGGGAGGGCGGCTACATCTGGGCGTGCAAGAACTACGACGGCGACGTGCAGTCGGACACCGTGGCGCAGGGCTTCGGCTCGCTCGGCCTCATGACCAGCGTGCTCACGACGCCCGACGGCAAGGTCGTCGAGGCGGAGGCCGCGCACGGTACCGTCACCCGCCACTACCGCCAGCACCAGGCCGGCAAGCCGACGTCGACGAACCCGATCGCGTCCATCTACGCCTGGACGCGCGGTCTCGCGCACCGCGGCAAGCTCGACGGCAACCAGGAGCTGATCGACTTCTCGGCCACCCTCGAGGACGTCGTGGTGAAGACCGTCGAGTCCGGCAAGATGACGAAGGACCTCGCACTGCTCGTCGGTCCGGACCAGCCGTACCAGACGACCGAGGAGTTCCTCTCCTCCCTGGCGGAGAACCTCAAGGCGCGCCTGGGCTAGTCGGAGCCGCACGCCGCGGGAAGCCCCGGGTCCGCACGGATCCCGGGGCTTTTCGCGTTCTGGGCCGACGGCATACTGGGCAGGAGCGGCGTCGGCGCGCGGAACGGAGGACCATGGGTCGCGGCACCAATCTGCCTGCGGTTGGCGGCTACAACCAGACGGTCATCCTCGACCTCATCCGGCGCTCGGCGGACGGCGCCAGCCGCGTCGAACTCGCGGAGCAGACGGGCCTCAGCGCGCAGACCATCTCCAACATCTCGCGCCGGCTGCTCGACTCCGGCATGGTGCGCGAGGCGGGCAAGAGCATCGTCGGCCCCGGCAAACCCCGCACCATCCTGCAGCTGTCTCCCGAGGGGCGTTACGCCGTCGGCGTGCACCTCGATCCGTCGGTCATCACGTTCGTGCTGCTGAACCTCGAGGGGCAGATCGTCGCCCACTCGCGCAGCCGCACGCCCTCCGACGTGCGGCCCGCGGACGTCGTGAACAGCATGGCGTCCGCGATCTCGGCGCTCGTGCGGACCTCCGGTGTGCCGCGGGAGCGCATCATCGGGGTCGGCATCGCGTCCCCCGGTCCCATCGACCGCGAACGCGGCGTCGTGCTCGACGCGCCGCTTCTCGAGGGCTGGAAGCGCGTGCTCCTCCGTGACGCCCTGCTCGAGGCCACCGGACTGCCCGTGCTGCTCGAGAAGGACGTGACCGCTGCCGCCGTCGCCGAGCTGTGGACGACCGCGCGAACGGACCGGGACAACTTCGTGTTCTTCTACTACGGCACCGGGTTCGGAGCGGGCATCGCGCTGCGGCACGAGGTCGTGCGCGGCAGGAGCGGCAACGCGGGCGAGACGGGACACATCCTGACCCACACGTCGCCCGGCCGGGAGGCGGCGGTCTGCAGCTGCGGTCGCCGCGGCTGCGTCGGTGCGGCCATCATGCCCGCGCACCTCGTGCGCGAGGCGATCCGGCTGGGCGTGCTCGCGGCACCGGACGGCCCGCTCGACGCCGGTGCGCTCGACGAGCTCTTCAGCCTCCTCACGAGGCGCGCCGAGGTGGATGGCGCCGCCCGCGAGATCCTGCGCGACGCGGCGCGCGCGTCGGCGGACGCTCTCGTCACCGTGCTCAACCTGCTCGACGTCGACACGGTCGTGTTCGGCGGGCCGTTCTGGTCGCGCGTCTCCGACATCTTCCTCGCGGAGATCCCGCGCCTGCTCGCCCGGCATCCGGCACTGCTGCGTGTGCATCCCGTCTCCATCGTGGAGAGCTCGATCGGGGAGGACGTCGCCGCGGTCGGGGCCGCCTGCCTCGTGCTCGACAACGCGCTGTCGCCGCGCCCCTCCGCACTGCTGATCTCGACCTGATCACGTCGCCCGCGAGAGCTCCGCGGAGTCTTGACAGCAGTTAGTCCATACGTTTGATTTATACCGACTCCCACAACGGTGCGCGCGTCGCCCCGACTGGGTGTGGGGGCGTGGAGCAAAGGAGCACCATGAAGAGATCTCCCGTGTTCGTCGCCGTCGCGGCGACGGCCACCCTGGTCCTGTCCGGCTGCGGCGGGGGAGGCGGCGCCGGCGGCGGCGACTCCGACACCATCAAGGTCGCGTACCAGAAGTTCGGCAACTTCGTGCAGCTGGACGACCACATGAAGAAGGTCAAGGAGGACTTCGAGGCCGAGCACGAGGGCATGACCGTCGAGCTCGTGCCCATCGAGGCGCAGCAGAACGACTACTTCACGAAGTTGGCCCTGATGAACCGGTCCGCGTCCACGGCACCGGACGTGATGTACGAGGACACGTTCATGGTCAAGTCCGACGTCGACGCCGGCTACCTCGCCTCCCTCGACGAGTACGTCGCCGAGTGGGACGACTGGGACATGTTCTACGACAACGCGAAGGAGGCCGGGGTCGGCGATGACGGCCAGATCTACGGGATCCCGATGGGCACGGACACGCGCGCCCTCTGGTACAACACCCAGCTGTTCGAGCAGGCCGGCATCGCCGTGCCGTGGGAGCCGGAGACCTGGGAGGACGTGCTCACGGCGGCGAAGACCGTCAAGTCGGCGCTGCCCGACGTCATCCCGCTGAACGTCTATTCCGGCAAGGCGCAGGGTGAGGCGGCGACCATGCAGGGCTTCGAGATGCTCCTGTACGGAACCGAGGACACGCTGTACGAGGACGGCAAGTGGGTGACGGGAGCCCCGGGCTTCACCGACTCGCTCGGCTTCATCCGTGACGTGTACCAGGGCGAGCTGGGCCCGACACCGGAGCAGGCGCTCGACAAGAACGTCGGCACGGTCGTCGCGGGCGAGTGGCTGCCCCAGGGCCGGCTGGCCATCAACCTGGACGGGTCGTGGCTGAGCGGAACCTGGCTGGAGTCCGGCACGAACCCGTGGCCCGAGTGGAACGACGTCATGTCGCAGGCGCCGATGCCGACGCAGAACGGCCAGGAGCCGGGTGCGACGAGCATGTCCGGCGGCTGGACGCTGGCCATGGGCTCGAAGACGAAGAACCCCGACGCCGCGTGGGACTTCATCAGTCTCGCTCTCAACAAGGAGAACTCGCAGAGCTACGACATCGCGGCCAGTCAGATCGCGGTGCGCAGCGACGTCTCGGAGGACCCGGCCTACGTCGCGGCGAACCCGTCCTTCCCGTTCTTCTCGGAGATCGTCGAGGTGACGCACTTCCGCCCGGCGACGAGCGACTACGCGCAGATCAGCAACGCCATCACCGTGGCCATGGAATCGGTCATGACGGGGCAGCAGTCGCCGGAGGAGGCCGCCGCGGTCTACGACGATGCCGTGCGGGGCATCGTCGGCGACGAGAACACGGTCGACGCGAAGTGATGCGATGACGACGACGATCCCGTCGCCGGCCGTCGACGGGGTTCCGGTGCGGGGAGGGCGACCTCCCCGCACCCGGGGCCCCGGCGCGACCGCCCGGCGCAGCGCCACGCGCGCCCTGCCGCTTCTTCCGGCCGTCGTGCTGCTCGGCGTGTTCCTGCTCGGACCCGTGATCACGTCCTTCTACGGGTCGTTCACCGACTCCTCGCTCACCGGTGCCGCAGCCCAGGGAGCGTCGTTCGTGGGCTTCGACAACTACCTCGAGCTGTTCGCCGACCCCGACTTCCCCAAGTCGGTGGTACTCACCCTCGTGTTCCTCGTCGCGTCCGCCATCGTGGGGCAGAACGTGCTCGGCCTCGGGCTCGCCCTGCTCATGCGGTCGGCGCACCGTGCCGTGCGCGGGCTCGTCGGAACCTTCGTGGTCACGGCCTGGGTGCTGCCGGAGATCGTCGCGTCCTTCGCCGCCTACGCGTTCTTCAACGACACGGGAACGCTGAACGGAATCCTCGGCCTGGTCGGACTCGACGGTCCGAACTGGCTGTACAGCCTGCCGATGCTCTCGGTCATCCTGGCCAACATCTGGCGGGGGACCGCGTTCTCGATGCTCGTGTACTCGGCGGCGCTGCACGACGTGCCGCAGGAGATCACGGAGTCCGCTGAGGTCGACGGCGCCCGCGGGTGGCAGCGCCTGCTGTTCATCACGCTGCCCATGATCCGGCGCAGCATCACGACGAACCTCATGCTGACCACCTTGCAGACGCTGTCGGTCTTCACCCTCATCTTCGTCATGACCGGCGGCGGGCCCGGCACCGAGAGCTCGACCCTCCCGATCCTCGCGTACCAGGAGGCGTTCCAGTTCTCCCAGCTCGGGTTCGGCACCGCCATCGCCACGATCCTGCTCGTCGTGGGCGGACTGTTCTCGTTCGTCTACATCCGCGCGCTGCGTCCGGAGGTGGACTGACATGGGCATGACCTCCCCGAGCGGCCGGGTGCTGCGCACCACGTCGAACGCCGTCCTGCTGCTGGTGCTCGTGGCGTTCGCGCTGCCGCTCGTCTGGCTGGTGCTCGCGTCGATCGACACGAGTGCGACCCTGTCCGTGAAGTGGCCGGAAGCCTTCACGCTCGACAACTTCACCACCGTGCTCACGCCGGACCTCGCGTTCGTGCCGCTCGGCAACAGCCTCGTGATCTCCCTCGGCTGCGCTCTGCTCACGGTCGCGGCCGCGGTGCTCGCCGCCTATCCGCTGTCGCGATACCGCATGCGCATCAACAAGCCGTTCCTCTACGGTGTGCTGTTCGGTACGTGCCTGCCGATCACGGCCATGATGGTGCCCGTGTACAGCCTCTTCGTGGCGCTGAACCTGATCGACAGCGTGCCGGGCACGATCCTGTTCCTCGCCGCGTCGAGCCTGCCGATGGCCATCTTCATGGCCAAGAACTTCATGGACTCCGTGCCCATCACGCTCGAGGAGGCGGCGTGGGTCGATGGCGCGTCCATGCTGAAGACGCTCACGACGATCGTCATCCCGCTCATGCGGCCGGGGCTCGCCGTCGTGTTCATCTTCGTGTTCATCGGGGCGTGGGGGAACTTCTTCGTGCCGTTCGTGCTGCTGCTGAGTCCCGACCGGCAGCCAGCCGCCGTGACCATCTTCTCGTTCTTCGGACAGTACGGTTCCGTGGCGTACGGGCAGCTCGCCGCCTTCTCCCTGCTCTACTCCGTGCCCGTGCTCGCCCTCTACGTCCTCGTCTCCCGCAGCCTCGGCGGCGCATCGGCCCTGGCCGGTGCCGTCAAGGGCTGACCCGTCCACCGCACCACCGCCGTGGCGGCGCCCAAGGCGCCGCCCAGAAGGAGAACAATGCACAACGACTCACCGCTCGTCCTCAGCCGCATCCGGCGGTTCCAGAGCGAGCGCATCCTGCCCGCCATCCACCGCTCCGTCGCGCCCCTCGCCGTGACGGCGTGGGAGGTGCCGGGGGAGCCGGTGCCGTTCGCGGAGGCCGTGGGTCAGACGTTCGCCGAGTTCGGGGTGGGCCGGCCGTGGGGTCGGCCGTGGGGCACCACGTGGCTGCACGTGACGGGCACGGTTCCCGTGGACTGGGACACGACGAACGCGCGCGTCGAGGTGGTGCTCGATCTCGGGTTCCTCGGCGGACAGCCCGGGTTCCAGGCCGAGGGCCTCGTGTTCCGGCCGGACGGGATCATCGTGAAGGCGGTGGAGCCGTTCAACGCCTACGTGCCGGTCGAGGTCGGGCCGGGCGGGCGGATCGACCTCTACGTCGAGGCGGCGTCGAACCCGGACGTCGGCAGCGACTGGCGCTTCCAGCCGACGCCGGTGGGCGACGTCGAGACCGCGGGGACGGATCCCCTCTACACGTTCCGCCGGGCCGACGTCACGCTTCTCGACGAGCCCGTCTGGGAGCTCGACCGCGACTTCTTCACGCTGCTCGGCCTGCTGCAGGAGCTGCCGGACGACCTGCCCCGGAGGGCCGAGATCCTGCGCGCGCTCGAGCGGGTGACGGACGTCGTGGATCCCGATGACGTGAGCGGCACGGCGGCGGAGGGCAGGGCGGCGCTCCAGGACGTGCTGGCCAAGCCGGCATACGCCTCCGCCCACCGCGTCATCGCCGTCGGCCACGCCCACATCGACTCCGCGTGGCTGTGGCCGGTGCGCGAGACCATCCGCAAGTGCGCCCGCACGTTCTCGAACGTGCTCGAGCTCATGGAGCGCGACCCCGACTTCGTGTTCGCCTGCTCGTCCGCGCAGCAGTACGCGTGGATGAAGGAGCACTACCCCGACCTGTTCGAGCGCATCCGTGCGCGGGCGCTCGAAGGCCGGTTCGTGCCGGTCGGCGGCATGTGGGTCGAGTCCGACACGAACATGCCGGGCGGGGAGGCCCTCGCCAGGCAGCTCGTCGCGGGCAAGAGCTTCTTCCAGCGCGAGTTCGGCATCGAGCCGCTCGAGGTGTGGCTGCCCGACTCGTTCGGCTACTCCGCCGCGCTGCCGCAGATCGTCAAGGCGGCGGGGTCGCGCTACTTCCTCACCCAGAAGATCAGCTGGAACGAGACGAACGTCATGCCGCACCACACGTTCGACTGGGAGGGGATCGACGGCACGCGGGTGTTCACGCACTTCCCGCCGGTGGACACCTACAACTCCGTGCTGTCCGGGAAGGAGCTCGCCCGTGCCCAGCGCCAGTACGCGGAGAAGGGGGTGTCCAACGTCTCGCTCGTGCCGTTCGGGTTCGGTGACGGCGGCGGCGGCCCCACCCGGGAGATGATCGCGGCGGCCAAGCGCACGAAGTCGCTGGAGGGGTCGCCCACCGTGGCCCTCGGCACGCCGAAGGCGTTCTTCGAGGAGGCGGAGCGCGACTACCCGAACCCGCCGGTCTGGTCGGGCGAGCTCTACCTGGAGTTCCACCGCGGCACGTACACGTCCCAGGCCAGGACCAAGTCCGGGAACCGACGATCGGAGCACCTGCTGCGCGAGGCCGAGCTGTGGTGCTCCGCCGCGACGGTCCTCCGCGGGGAGCCGTATCCGTACGAGGAGCTCGAGTCGGCGTGGCAGATCGTGCTGCTGCAGCAGTTCCACGACATCCTCCCCGGAACGTCGATCGCCTGGGTGTACCGGGTCGCCGAGGAGAACTACGCCGCCGTCGCGCGCACCCTCACGGCGCTCATCGAGGGCGCGATCGGCGCGCTCGCGGGGGAGGGCGACACCGAGCTCGCCTTCAACGCCGGCCCGTTCGCGATCGACGGCGTGCCGCCGCTCGGCGCGGGCACCGACGCCGGGCAGGCGGCCGCGAGCGTGCGGCAGGAGGGCGACCGCGTCGTACTCGAGAACGACAGGACCACCGCCGTGCTCGACGGCGGCCTCCTCGTCTCGCTCGTCGACCGCGCGTCGGGACGCGATGCCATCCCCGCGGGCGACGCGGGGAACCTGCTGCAGATCTTCCGGGACACCCCGAACCAGTGGGACGCGTGGGACCTCGACGTGCATTACCAGCGGCACGGTCGCGACCTGCGGGAGCCGAGCTCGGTGACGGTGACGGATGCGGGGGTGCGCGTCGAGCACTCCGTCGGCGCATCGACGATCGTGCAGACGATCACCCTTCCGCCGGGCGCCGCGGCGCTCGACATCCACACCGAGGTCGACTGGCACGAGCGGCAGAAGCTTCTGAAGCTCGCGTTCCCGCTCGACGTGCACGCCGATCGCGCGGCGTCCGAGGTGCAGTTCGGCCACGTCTACCGTGGCACCCACCTCAACACGTCGTGGGACGCGGCGCGATTCGAGACGAGCGCGCACCGCTGGGTTCACGTCAGCGAACCGGGATACGGGGTGGCGGTGGCGAACGACGCCACCTACGGCCACGACATCACGCGCACCACGCGGTCGGACGGCGGCACGACGACGCTCGTGCGGCAGTCCCTGCTGCGGGCGCCCGTGTTCCCGGACCCGCATGCCGATCAGGGCTCGCACTCCTTCCGCACGAGCGTGCGGGCGGGTGCCGGCGTCCTCGACGCCGCGTACGAGGGCTACCGCGCCAACCTTCCGCTTCGCCGTGCCCGCGGTGGCGCGGTCCCGGCGCCCCTGGTGTCCGTTACCGAGGGCAGCATCCTCGTCGAGGCGGTCAAGCTCGCGGAGGACCGCAGCGGGGACGTGATCGTGCGCCTGTACGAGGCGTCGGGGACACGCGCGAGCGCGACGGTGAGCTTCGGTTTCGACGCGGGGGAGCCCGTCGAGACCGACCTCCTCGAGCGGCCGCTCGGGGAGCCGAGGGCCGCGGCGCCGGGCGGCGTCGTGACGCTGCGGCCGTTCCAGATCCTCACCCTGCGGGTCCCCCGGGGCCGGGCGTAGTCGGGAAGGGGCGTCCGCGGCAGCGCGGGCGCCCCGTTCCCCCTACCGACATCTGTTACTTCGCGGAAACAGACTTTTTCGATTCTGGGCAAACTTTGCGGTTAGGTTAGTCCTCGTGCGCGGACCCGACCGTGCTCACCTCGGTAATCCCCCCATTGAATAGGACATGTACGTGAGCGCACGATTCGGGTTGGGCACCCCTCTGTCCACGCGAGCCGGACTCCTGCGGAGGGTGGTCGCCACGACCGCCACCGCCGGAATACTGGCGAGCGCACTGGTTGCCACGGGAGGGGCGGCGAACGCCGCACCCTTCACCGGCGTCCAGCAGCCGACCTCATTCGAGGACGGTCGTTACATCGTCACCCTCGCCGACGACGCCGTCGCGACCTACGAGGGCGGCACGGCCGGGCTCCCGGCCACGAAGCCGGCGGAGGGCGTGCAGCTGAACGCACGCTCGGCGCCGGCCGAGGAATACAGCGAGCACCTCGAGCAGACGCAGGAGGCCGTCGCCGACAGCGTGGGTGCCGACATCGACTACTCCTACACGCTGGCCCTCAACGGCTTCAGCGCGGTGCTGAGCGCCGAGCAGGCCGCCGCCCTCAGCAGCCGCCGCGACGTCGCATCCGTGCAGCTCGACGAGCTGCGCAAGATCACCGCGACGCCGAGCACCGAGTTCCTCGGGCTCGAGGGCGAGAACGGCGTATGGGCGCGGACGGGCGGCGTGGAGAGCGCCGGAGAGGGCATCGTCCTCGGCGTGCTCGACACCGGCGTCGCACCCGAGAACGCCTCGTTCGCCGGTGAGCCGCTCGGCTCGACGGCGGGGGACCAGCCGTACCGGTCGGGCGAGACGACGCGGTTCGCGAAGGCGGACGGCGGAACGTTCACGGGCGTCTGCCAGACCGGCCCGGCGTTCGACGCCGACGACTGCAGCACGAAGATCATCGGTGCGCGCTACTTCGTCGAGGGGTTCGGCGCCGACAACATCGGCGACGAGTCGACGGGGACGGGCGAGTACCTCTCACCGCGGGACGGTGACGGGCACGGCTCGCACACCGCGAGCACCGCTGCGGGCAACCACGACGTCGAGACCACCGTTCTCGACCGCTCCTTCGGCACCATCTCCGGCGTCGCCCCCGCGGCCAAGATCGCCGCGTACAAGGTCTGCTGGAGCGGGCCCGAGGCGGACTCGAGCGACGACGACGGCTGCGCGAACTCCGACCTCGTCGCCGCCATCGACCAGGCGGTCGAGGACGGCGTCGACGTCATCAACTTCTCCATCGGCGGCGGGTCGGCGACCACGACCGTGTCGCCGACCGACGCGGCCTTCTTCGGCGCCGCGTCCGCCGGCATCTTCGTCTCGGCGTCCGCGGGCAACTCCGGCCCCGGTGCCTCGACGCTCGACAACGCCTCGCCGTGGATCACGACCGTCGCGGCGAGCACGATCCCGAGCTACGAGGCCACGGCCACCCTGGGCGACGGGAGCGCCTTCCCCGGTGCCTCGATCACCGTGACCGAGCCGGTCAGCGGCCCCCTCGTGACCGCGGCGTCCGTCGCCGCGGCCGATGCGGAGGAGCCGGAGCTCTGCGGCCCCGGCTCGCTCGACCCCGCCAAGGCTGAGGGCACGATCGTGCTCTGCAACCGCGGCGTGTACGACCGCGTCGCGAAGTCCGCCGAGGTGGCCCGCGCCGGTGGCATCGGGATGGTCCTCGTGAACACGACGCCGGGATCGATCGACACGGACGCGCACAGCGTGCCGACCGTGCACCTGGACGCCCAGTACTACGAGGCGGTCGCGGCCTACGCGGCGACCGAGGGTGCGACCGTGACGCTGACGGAGGGCAACACCACCGGCATCGCGGTCCCCACTCCCCAGCTCGCCGGCTTCAGCTCGCGCGGACCGGTGCTCGCGGACGGAAGCGACATCCTGAAGCCCGACATCGCGGCACCCGGCGTCGCCATCCTCGCCGCGGGTCCCAACCGCGAGGGCGAGGAGGGGACGTACGAGTTCCTCTCCGGCACGTCCATGGCCGCGCCGCACATCGCGGGACTCGCGCTGCTCTACCTCGGTGAGCGCCCGACCGCGACGCCCGCGGAGATCAAGTCCGCCCTCATGACCACGGCGTACAACACCGTGGACGCGGAGGGCGACGCCGTCACGGACCCGTTCGCCCAGGGCGCGGGTCACGCGGACCCGACCCGGTACTTCGAGCCGGGACTGCTCTACCTCAACGGCCAGGCCGACTGGCTGGCCTACATCCAGGGCGTCGGGGCGTACGACTTCGGGATCGACCCGATCGACGCGAGCGAACTGAACCTCGCCTCCATCGCCATCGGTTCCCTCGCCGGCACCGAGACGATCACGCGCACGGTCACGTCCACCCAGGCGGGCACCTTCACGGCGTCCGTCGACGGCCTCGCGGGCGTCGACACCGTCGTCAGCCCGTCGACGCTCGAGTTCACGGACGCCGGGCAGCAGAAGAGCTACACGGTGACGTTCACGCGCACCGACGCTCCTCTCGACGCCTACGCGACCGGGTTCCTCACCTGGACGAGCGGCACCACCGAGGTGCGCAGCCCCGTCGCGGTGCAGCCCGTCGCCCTCGCGGCACCGGAGAGCGTCGCGGGCACCGGCATCACCGGTTCCGTCGACGTGCAGATCACCCCGGGCAGCACCGGTGACATCGCCCTGCGGGCGAACGGCCTGACCCCGGGCGTGCGGACCGCGAACCCGGACGACCCGGACTCGCCCTACACGGGCGTCGGGCAGACGGGTGACGAGTTCGAGTACGAGGTCGTGGTGCCCGAGGGCATCCTGCTCGCGCGATTCGATCTCGACTCCATCGATGCAAGCGGGGACCTCGACCTGTTCGTGCTCCAGCTGGACGACGAGGGCACCCCGGTGCGGCAGTTCAGCTCCGCTACGGGTGCCGCCGACGAGCGGGTCGACATCCCGTCGCCGGAGGCGGGCACCTACCGGGTGATCGCCGACGTGTACTCGCAGGGCACGGGCGAGAACGCGGGCGCGTTCGACCTCCGCACCTTCCTTCTGCAGCCGGGAGCGGGTGAGGGGTCCTTCACGGTCACGCCCGACGTCGTCACCGGTGTGCAGGGCACCCCGGTGACCTACACGGCCTCCTGGACGGGCCTCGCGCCGGAGACGGAGTACCTGGGCGTCATCGAGTACGGCGACACCGGTCTCACGACCGACGTCACCGTGTCCTCCGGCCCCGCCGACGAGGTTCCGGAACCGCAGGCGCCGATCGCGACGGCACCGCCCGTCATCACCGGCACGCCTGTAGTGGGCCGCGTGCTCCGGGCAACGTCCGGTGAGTGGGACACCGAGGGGCTCTCCTTCGCCTACCAGTGGCTCTCGAACGGGGAGCCGATCAGCAACGCGACGTCGGCGACCTACCGCGTGCGGGGTGCGGACCAGGGCGATGCCATCTCGGTGATCGTGACGGCGACCGCCGAGGGCCTGCCCGCGGGCACGGCGCAGTCGGCCGCGGTGACGGTGAAGTACGCCGCCACCGTTCGGGTCCACCTCGACCGGCACGTTGCCTTCTCCTGGCAGCGCGTGAAGGCGAACGTCGTCGTGACGAGCGGCGCTGCGACGGCGCCTACCGGCACGGTCACGGTCACGGTCGGGAAGCGTACCTTCGACGTCACCCTCGACTCGCGTGGTCGCGGCACCGTGACGCTGCCCCGGCTCCGGAGCGGCATCCACGGGGTCACGGCGTCCTACGCCGGTGACGACACCACGGCCGGTGCGGCGAGCCGCACGGACTACGTCTGGGTGATCTTCTAACCCACCGATCACGAGGGGCGCGCATCGCAGGATGCGCGCCTTTCGTGTTTCCTGGCCCTCTTGTGCGAGGTTATGTTCGTACGCTTTACTAACAAAATGACGGACGGTGGCGAGGGCGAAGCGCACGGCTTGCGCGCCGCCGCGCTGCTCTCGCCGCCCGGCGTGACGCAGCGGTACGCTCCCGGCCGCGCGCTGCGGCCGAGCGTGAAAGTGCTGCCGGAGCACGCCCGCGGGCACAACCGCTCCCTCGTGCTGCAGACGCTCTTTCGCGGCGGACGGCTCTCCCGGGCCGACCTCGCGCGGCGCACGGGCCTGACCCGGGTGACGACGTCCGATCTCGTCGCCGAGCTGCTCGAGGACTCCCTTGTCATCGAGGTCGGCCAGCGCGAGGGATCCCGGCCCGGGAAGCCGGCGACGCTCCTCGAGGTCAACCGCGCCGGGCATCAGATCGTGGGCCTCGACCTGTCCGAGCGCGGCGTGCTGCGCGGCGCGGTGCTCGACCTCGACGGGTCGGTCGTGGCCCGGGCCGACCTCGAACGCGGCGGAAGCGCGGGCGAAGACCTCGCCGCCCGCGTCGTCGACCTCGCCGCCCGGCTCGTCGGCCTCGCGACGACCCCCGTGCTCGGGGTCGGCGTCGGCACCCCCGGCGTCGTCGATCCGGCGGGCACGGTGCTGAGCGCACCGAACCTCGGCTGGTCGGGCGTCGCCCTGCAGTCGCAGCTGTCCCTCGCGCTCGGGCTCCCCGTGGTCGTGGCGAACGACGCGAACGCCGCCGCGCTCGCCGAGCACACGTTCGGCGGCGCGGAGAGCGACCTCATGCTCGTCCGGGTCGGACTGGGAGTCGGTGCGGGCCTGCTGCTCGGCGGCTCGCCGCTGTTCGGCAGCCGGTACGCGGCGGGTGAGATCGGCCACGTCGTCGTGGGGACCGACGGCGGCGAGGTGTGCGCCTGCGGAAAGCGCGGCTGCCTCGAGACCTGGCTGAGCGAGCCGCGTCTGACCGGTGAGGTCGCCCGCATCCGGCGCACCGCGGCGTCGGCGGAGGAGGCGGACCGCGGCATAGACGAGCTGCTCCGCGAGGCGGGGAAGCGCCTCGGCATCGCGCTCGGCCCCGTCGTCGGCGCGCTGAACCTCGCGGAGATCGTGCTGAGCGGGCCGGACGACCTGCTGTCCGGACCGCTCCTCGAGTCGACGGCCGAGACGATCCGCGTCCGCACCATGCAGACGTTCTCGAGCGACCTCGTGCTGCGCGGCACGGTCCTCGGACCCGACATCGTGCTCCGCGGCGCCGCAGCACTCGTGCTCTCCGGCCGGCTCGGAGTCTCCTGACGTCCCACCGGGCGCCGGCAGCCGCCGGCGCCCACCCATCCGCACCAGGAAAGGAAACAGCGACATGAAGAAGCTTGCTCTCGCGGCGATGGGAGCCGTCGCCGCACTCACGCTCGCCGGATGCTCCGGCGGAGGCGCAACGTCGTCCGGCGATGCCGCGGGCGGCGACGGCGCCGAGATCCGCGTCTGGCTGAACGGCACCGACACGCCGGACGAAGCGCGGGACTACCTGAAGACGACGTTCGAGGAGGACCACCCCGGATCGACGCTCACGATCGAGGAGCAGAGCTGGACCGGCATCGTCGACAAGCTCACGACGAGCCTGTCCGGCAGCGACAGCCCCGACGTCGTCGAGGTAGGCAACACGCAGTCGGCGGCATTCACCTCGGCGGGCGCGTTCCTCGACCTCTCCGACGAGTACGAGGCTCTCGGCGGCGACGACCTCCTGCCGGGCTTCGTCGAGGCGGGCACCTACGACGGCACCTTCTACGCCGCGCCGTACTACTCCGGCGCGCGGCTCGTCTTCTACAAGAAGGACCTGTACGCGGCGGCCGGGCTCAGCGTGCCGACCACCCTCGACGAGTACGTCGCCAACGGCGTCGCGCTCGCGGCGGCGAACCCGGGCGTCTCCGGCATCTACTTCCCGGGTCAGGACTGGTACAACGCCCTGCCGTACATCTGGGAGAACGGCGGCGAGATCGCCACGGAGGAGGACGGGGAGTGGGTCGGCGGGTTCTCGTCGCCCGAGTCCCAGGCGGGCCTGGAGCAGGTGCAGGAGGTCATGACCACGGCGTCGCTCGCGCCCAAGGACGGCAACGAGACGGACCCGCAGGTGCCGTACTGCGCCGGGACCGCGGCGCAGCTGTCCGCGCCCAGCTGGGTGCGCTGGTCGATCCTCGCCCCCGCGGACGCCGACGCCCCCGGCTGCCCGGACCAGGAGGACAACCTCGGCGTCTTCGCGCTGCCGGGCGAGGACGGCGGGGCGGCGCAGGTCTTCGCCGGCGGATCCAACGTCGCGGTCGCGGCGAAGTCCGATCACCCGGACCTCGCGGTCGACGCACTGAAGATCATGCTGAGCGACGAGTACCAGACCATCCTCGGTGAGGCCGGCCTCGTGCCCGCGAAGGTGTCGCTCGCCGACACGATCGGCACGGACGAGACGGCGCAGGCCATCACGGCGGCCGCCGCCAACGCGAAGCTCACGCCCGCGTCGCCCCGCTGGGCCGACGTCGAGGCCGCGGGCATCCTGCAGGACTTCTTCGTGAAGATCGCGCAGGGCGGGGACGTCGCGTCCCTGGCGGAGGAGCTCGACGGCCGGATCGAGGAGATCCTCAACTCGTGACCGGCGCGGCGGGCGGGGGAGGCATCCCCGCCCGCCGCGGCGTCGCATCCGACCGCTCCCTCCCGCCCACCCCCGAAGCACGAAACGAGGACCCATGACCATCGGTCAGGACATCCTGCGGGCCGACCGCACCGCGGCCGACGGCGCGGGCGGCTCCCGCGCCGGCGACGCACCATCCGGGCGCGGCGGCCCCGGCCGCGCCAGGGCCCGGGCCGGCCTCGCCCCCGCGGCGCTGCTCGTGCCGTCCGCCGCCGTGCTCATCGTCGTGGTGGGGTACCCCCTCGTCACCCTGCTCGTCATGTCGTTCCAGGAGTTCGGGCGCGCGCAGGCATTCGGCGCACCCGCGCCGTTCGTCGGGTTCGACAACTACGTGCGCGTGCTCACCGATGGTGCGTTCTGGGCCGTGCTCGCCCGCAGCATCGGGTTCTGCGCGGTCAACGTGGCCGTGACCATGACGCTCGGCACGCTGGTCGCCCTCCTGATGCAACGCCTCAGGAGGTTCTTCCGGCTGCTCGTGTCCGTCGGCCTGCTGCTCGCGTGGGCCATGCCGGCGCTCACGGCCGTCATCGTGTGGGGGTGGATGTTCGACACCCAGTTCGGCGTCATCAATCACGTGCTCACGGTCGTCACCGGCACCGACTTCGCCAACCACTCCTGGCTCATCGAGCCGCTCAGCTTCTTCGCCGTCGCCACGGTGATCATCACCTGGCAGTCCGTGCCCTTCGTGGCGTTCACGGTCTACGCCGGGCTGACGCAGGTGCCGGACGAGGTGCTCGAGGCGGCGCAGCTCGACGGGGCGGGAACCGTCGCACGGTTCCGGCTCATCGTGTTCCCCTACCTCCGCTCCATCTTCCTGGTGGTCACCGTGCTGCAGGTCATCTGGGACCTGCGGGTGTTCACGCAGATCTTCGCCCTGCAGGGCATCGGCGGCATCCGCGAGCAGACCTCGACCATCGGCGTGTACATCTACCAGACCTCGCTCGCCGGCGGCGAGTACGGCACCGGCGGCGCGATCGCCGTGCTGCTCGTGATCCTCATGCTCTGCATCTCGCTCTACTACGTGCGCGCCACCCTCAAGGAGGACGAATCGTGACGACGACGGCGGCCCCCCTCGCGCCCCTGCCCCCCGCCCGGCCGCGCCGCCGGTCCTCGCCGGCGCGGCGCAGGCGCAGGGCGGTGGACGTGCTGCTCAGCGCGATCGCGGTCGTGGTGTTCCTCTGCTCGGTCTTCCCCGTGTACTGGATGATCAACACGTCGCTGATGCCGAACAACCAGACGCGCACCGTCGTGCCGAACTTCTTCCCGGCGACCTTCACCTGGCGGAACTACGAGACGGTGCTCTCCGGCTCCGGGCGTGCGGACTTCCTCCCCGCGCTCGGCAACTCCGTGCTGGTCACGCTGCTCACGGTCGGGGTGTGCCTGATCTTCGCGTTCCTCGCCGCCCTCGCCCTCACCCGCTTCCGGTTCCGCGGCCGGCGGGCCTTCGTGCTCACCATCCTCATCGTGCAGATGATCCCCGGCGAGGCCATGATCATCTCGACCTACCGCGTGCTCGACGGCTGGCAGCTGCTCAACACGATCGCGGGCCTGACCCTCGTGTACGTCGCCACGGTGCTGCCGTTCACCATCTGGACGCTCCGCGGGTTCGTCAATGGCGTGCCCATCGAGCTCGAGGAGGCCGCGATGATCGACGGCTGCTCGAAGACCGGCGCGTTCTGGCGGATCACCTTCCCCCTGCTGGCTCCCGGCCTCGTCGCCACCGGCGTGTTCGGCTTCATCCAGGCGTGGAACGAGTTCCTGCTCGCGCTCGTGGTGATGTCGCGCCCCGAGAGCATGACGCTGCCTGTGTGGCTGCGCACGTTCCAGCAGGCGACCACGACCACCAACTGGGCGGCGATCATGGCAGGCTCGACACTCATGGCCATCCCGGTGATCGTCTTCTTCCTCATCGTGCAGGGACGGATGACGTCCGGCCTCGTGAGCGGGGCGGTGAAGGGGTGAGCGCCGGCCTCCGCGCTCTCGTGCTGCGCACGCTCCTGCCGGGCTTCGCGGGCACGGAGCTGCCGGAATGGGTCGACGCGCTGCTGCGGCAGGGGCTCGGCGGCGTGTGCGTGTTCGGTCCGAACATCCGCTCGCGCGACCAGTTGCGGGCGCTCACCGACGCCATCCGTGCCGCGAACCCCGATGCCGTCATCGCGATCGACGAGGAGGGCGGCGACGTCACCCGGCTCTACTACGACGAGGGGTCGCCGTTCCCCGGCAACGCGGTGCTCGGCCTGCTCGACGACGTGGAGCGCACCGAGGCGCTGGCCGGGCGCGTCGGCCGGGAGCTGCGCAGGGCCGGCTGCACGCTCGACTTCGCGCCGGACGTCGACGTCAACTCGAACCCGGACAATCCGGTGATCGGTGTGCGCAGCTTCGGGTCGAACGCGGCCGACGTCGCCCGGCACTCCGCGGCGTGGGTGCGCGGGCTGCAGGCGACCGGCGTCGCCGCGAGCGCCAAGCACTTCCCCGGTCACGGTGACACCGCCGAGGACTCGCACCTCGCCCTGCCCGTCGTCGACCGGTCGCGGGCGGAGCTCGCCGAGCGCGAGCTGCTGCCGTTCGCCGCGGCCATCGCGGCCGGCGTGCGCACCATCATGACCTCGCACATCCTGCTCCCGCAGCTGGATGCGGAGAATCCCGCGACGCTGTCGGCCGAGGTGCTCGGCGGTCTGCTCCGCCGCGATCTCGGCTTCGACGGTCTCATCGTCACGGACGCGCTCGACATGGTGGGCGCGAGCGGCACGGGCGGCATCCCCGAGGCGGCGGCGCGGGCGATCGCCGCCGGCTGCGACCTGCTCTGCATCGGCACGGACAACACCGCGTCGCAGCTCGCGGAGATCGTCGAGGCGGTGGAGCGTGCCGTCGCGGCAGGCACCCTTCCCGAGGAGCGCCTCGCGGACGCCGCCGCCCGGGTCGTCGCGCTCGCGCGGAGCCTGCCCGACGCGGACTCCGGCGGCGCCGATCGGGGTTCCGGGCCCGAGCACGGCGGGGGGTCGCACGGCGCCCCGCTCGCGGACGACGCGGCGCTCGCGGACGCGTTCCGTGCAGGGTCCGCCGCGTCCGTGCTGGGGGAGGGGGAGCGGGCCGCGCTCGCCGCGGGCTTCGGTCCGGTGGGCGATCGGCCGCTCGCCCTCGTGCGCGTCGACAGCCACCCGAACGTCGCGATCGGGCGCGCGCCCTGGGGCCCGTTCGCGGAGCTCGAGGCGGGGGCGCCCGCGGACTGGGCCGAGGTGCCGGTGCTCGCCGTCGCCGAGGGCGAGCCGCTGGTGCCGGCGGAGCTGCCCCCGGACGCCCGCGTCGTGGTGGTCGGCCGCGCCATCCACCTGTACCCCTGGGCCCGCGACACCGTCGACGAGCTGCGGTGCTCGGGCCGGGATGTGCTCGTCGTCGACATGGGCTGGCCGGGGGAGGACCGCCGGTACGCGGACATCGCGACGTTCGGCGCCAGCCGTTCCGTCGGGCGGGCTCTCCTGTCGGTGCTCGGCGCGCGGGTGACGCCCTCGTGAGGCTCGGGCTCGACATCGGCGGCACCAAGACGCACGCGGTCGTGCTCGACGGTTCCGACGCGCCGGTGCACTCCCTCCGGCTGTCGACCGGCTTCGGAGCGGACGCGGTGATCGACACCGCGGTGGAAGCGGCGCGCGGCCTCGCGGAGCTGGCGCACGTCGACCCGGCCGCGTTCGACTCGATCGGCGTCGGGATCCCCGGGACCGTCGACACGGAGGCGGGCGTCGTGTCGCACGCGGTGAATCTCGGCGTCCAGCACCTGCCGCTCGGGGCGGCGCTCGCCGAGAGGCTGGGTGCGCCGGTGCGGGTGGAGAACGACGTGAACGCCGCCGCCCTCGGCGCATACTCGCTGCTCGGCGCGTCGGCCGGCGCCTCCATGGCCTACCTCAACCTCGGCACGGGTCTCGCGGCGGGGCTCGTGCTGGACGGCCGCCTGTGGCGCGGTGCGCGGGGCACCGCCGGGGAGATCGGCCACATCCCCATCGACCCGCGGGGCGAGCAGTGCCCGTGCGGGCAGCGGGGCTGCCTCGAGACGGTCGCGTCGGGGTCGACGATCCTGCGTCAGTGGCCGACGACGGACCGGCACCCGGCGCGCGCGCTCTTCGCGGCCGCCGCGGCCGGGGATGCGGTCGCCGCCGCGGTGCGGGACCGCCTGCTGCGGAACGTCGCCGCGGCGGTGCGGATCCTCGTGCTCACGGTGGACACGGAGTGCGTCGTCATCGGGGGCGGGCTCAGCTCGCTCGGCGACGACCTCCTGCAGGGGCTCACCGACGTGCTCCGGGGCTGGGAGGCGGAGTCGCCGTTCCTCGCGTCGACCGGCCTGCCCGGGCGGGTGCGCGTGCTGCCACCGGGCTTTCCGGCGGCCGCCGTCGGGGCCGCCCTCGTCGGTTCTCCGCGGCCCGTCCCCGTCGGCCGTCCCTGAGCCCGTCGATGCGGCCCCGAGCCCGACAGCGGGGTCCCGAGTCCGTCAGGCCGGGTCGGTCGGCAGGATCGCGCCGCAGGCCCAGACCCGCAGCACATGCCACCGGGCGTCGAGAAGCACGGCGTCCGCCACGTGCCCGGGCTTCAGCAGCCCGTGCCTGCCCTCGAGCCCGAGGACCCGCGCGGGCGCGAGGGTGACCGCGTCGACGGCGACCTCCGGCGGCACGCCGACCTCGATGATCGCCCGTCGGAGGGCCGCGTCCTGGGTGAGGGTCGAGCCGGCGATCGTGCCGGTGCCCGCCAGCAGCGCGTGGCCGTGCCGCACGGTGACCTCGAGGTCGCCCAGGCGGTAGTCGCCGTCCGCGCTCCCCGCGGCGGCCATCGCATCGGTGATGAGCGCGACGCGTCCGGGCGCACCCGCGAACAGCAGGCGGGCGACGCTCGCATGCACGTGCAGCCCGTCCAGGATGAGCTCCAGCGTCACGAGGGGGTTCTCCATCGCGGCGACGACCGGTCCCGGCCTGCGGTGGTGGATGCCCTCCATGGCGTTGAACGCGTGCGTCAGGAGGCGCGCGCCGCGGGTGAACGCCTCCCGCGCCTCCTCGAAGCCTGCCTCGGTGTGGCCGACGGCAACGGTGACACCCGCCTCGACCAGCACGTCGATGGACTCAAGGGCGCCGGGAAGCTCCGGTGCGATCGTGATCTGCCTGAGGGTGCCCCGTGACGCCGCGAGCAGACGCTCGACCTCGGCGGGTTGCGGGTCGCGCAGGTGGTCGAGGCTGTGCGCACCGCGGCGGTCGGCCGCGAGGTATGGCCCCTCCAGATGCGAGCCGAGCACGAGGGGGTCGCGTTCGGCGAGGTCCGCGACGCCGGCGAGGCTGCGCTCGAGGGAGTCGATCGGGTTGGCGACCAGGGAGACGATCGACCGCGTCGTTCCGCGCCCCCGATGCACCGCGAGGGCGGCCTGGATCTCGGCCGGGCCGTCGTCGAACGCGTGCCCGCCCCCGCCGTGTCCGTGCAGGTCGAGGAAGCCGGGCGTGAGCCAGTGGCCGCCCCCGTCGACGATGCTCTGCGGTCCGACGCGGTCCGCGTGCCGCCGCCAGCCGTCCCCCGTGCCCGTCGCGCTGATCGTGAGCCCCTCGGCGACCAGCCAGAAATCGTCGACGTGGCCGTCCGCGTCGACCTTCCGCACGCTGTGCACGAGGAGGCTCATGGCGAAAGCGTAGTGAGCACCGGCGGGCGGGCGGGCGCACCACGCGGTGGTCGCCGGCGGCACACCGGTGGCGCGCGGGGCCGCGGCCGATGGGCGGGGCGTCGGTCAGCGGAAGATGATCGTGCGCGCGCCGTCGAGCAGCACGCGGTTCTCCGCGAACCACGACACGGCCTGGGTGAGGGTGCGCGACTCCTCGTCCTGGCCGATCGCCATCAGCTCCGCCGGCGTGCGGGAATGGTCGACGCGCACGACGTTCTGCTCGATGATGGGCCCCTCGTCGAGGTCGCTCGTGACGAAGTGCGCCGTCGCGCCGATGAGCTTCACGCCGCGGGCATGCGCCTGCTTGTACGGGTTGGCGCCTTTGAAGCCGGGCAGGAAGGAGTGGTGGATGTTGATGGCCCGGCCGCTCAGGCGCTGGCACAGCGCGGGAGAGAGGATCTGCATGTAGCGCGCGAGAACCACGAGCTCGATGTCGTGCTCCTCGACCGCCCGGAGCACGCGGTCCTCCATGCCGGCCTTGCTCGCGGCGTCCGTCACCGACAGGTGCTCGAACGGGACACCGTAGAAGCCGGCGAGGTCGCGCAGCGCATCGTGGTTGCTGAGGACGAGCGGGATCTCGACGGCGAGGTGGCCCGCCCGCTGGCGGAAGAGGAGGTCGTTCAGGCAGTGCGCGGCGGTCGAGGCGAGCACGAGCGTGCGCAGCGGCCGGCCGACGACGTCGAGCTGCCACGTCATCCGGTACCGCTCGAGCACGGGACGGAGCGCCCCGGCGAACTCGTCGCGCGACGCGTCGGACTCCACCTGCAGACGCATGAAGAAGCGCCCGGTGTCGGCGCTCGAGAACTGCTGCGACTCGGTGATGTTGCCCCGCGCCTGCACGACGGCCCCGCTCAGCGCGTGGACGATCCCCGGCTCGTCCGTGCAGACGATCGTGAGGACCCAGTGCGTGACGGGGGGCTGCGCAGTCATCCGATCAGGATAGGCGTTCGGTGGTTCCCGCCCGGCGGCGACCGCGCTCGCGGGGCCGCGGCGGTAGGATGACTCCTGGTCGCGCGGATCTCGCCCGGCCCCGGGAGCTCTCCCGCCGTTCCAGTCGCTCTGGAGCCTTTCGCATGACCACGACCGCGCCGGTACCCCTCTCCGCGCCCGCCGCCCGTCCCTTCCCGTACCTCGGCCTCGGCATGCTCGCCGTTGCGATCTTCCTCAACGTCACCATCGAGATGATCCCGACCGGGCTGCTGCCCGAGATGAGCGCCGATCTCGGCGTGAGCGAGGCCCTCGTCGGCCTGCTCGTCACGGTGTTCGCGTTCACCGTCGTGCTCACGAGCACGACCCTCGTCGCCCTCACCAGGCGGCTTCCCCGGCACGCGCTCGTCGTCGGCGTGCTCGCGGTCTTCGCCCTGAGCTGCCTCTCGACCGCGCTCGCCCCGACCTACCCGCTCGTGGTCGCCTCCCGCGTGTTCGGCGGTCTCGCGCACGGGGTGTTCTGGGCCGTCGTCGGCGCATACTCCTCCTACCTCGTGCCGAGGGAGCAGCTCGGGCGGGCCGTGGCCATCACCCTGGGCGGCGGATCGCTCGCCTTCGTCCTCGGCGTGCCGCTCGGCACCGCGCTCGGCCAGTGGCTCGGCTGGCGCGCCGCGTTCGGCGGGCTCGCCGCCCTCGTGGCCGTCGGCGCGCTGCTCATCTGGCGGTTCCTGCCCCGGGTCGATCACCTGGCGGCCGCGGACGCGCCGGAGACGTCGGCTGCGGGCGGCGGCCGCGGCCGGTCCGTCGGCGGCGTCGTGCTGCTCTGCACGATCACGGGCGTCATCATGATCGGCCAGTACACCTTCTACACCTACGTCGCCCCGTACTTCTCCCGGGAGGCGGGGCTCGGCGATGCCGCCATCAGCCCGCTGCTGTTCGCGTACGGGGTCGCGGGAGCGGTCGGCCTCGCGATCGTCGGCGCGTACCTCGGGAGCCGTCCGCGCATCGGCCTCGTCGTGTCGCTGGCGGCGACGATCGTCGCGATCGGACTGCTCACCGCCTTCCCGCACGTGCCGGTCGTCTCCGTCTCGGCGTTCGCGCTGTGGGGCCTCGCCCTCGGCGGGCTCCCGGCGCTGCTGCAGACGAGGCTCCTCCACGTCGCCCCGGTCCGCATGCGCGACACCGCGAGCGCCTTCTTCACGACCGCTTTCAACGTCGGCATCGGGGGAGGGGCACTGGTCGGCGCGATCGTGCTCGAGACGCTCGGCCTGCGCGCGATTCCCGCCGTCTACCTCGGCATCCTCGTGCTCGCGCTCGCCGTGGTGCTCGTCTCGGACGCGCTCTCCGCCCGTCGCCGCGCCTGACCCGAGGCGGGGGGAAGGCGGTGGGCGGGGCCCCGCGTCGACGCGCCTCCGCCCACCCCTGCTGCTAGCATGGCCGCGTCGCGACTGGCGTTCGGATGGGTCACCATCGGGGAGCGACTGACACGGATCGGCCGTACGCCTGGGCCGCTCTCGACACGTTCCCGCAGCCCCACCGGCGGGGAGAGAAACGAAACGGGTCGCTCCACGCGCCCGCAGTCATCCGTGCCAGTGCAAGCCCCGAGCCAGCTGAGGAGCAATCCGTGACCGTGAACCACCTCCCCTCCACCTTCGCCTCGTCCCTCGCCGACGTCGACCCCGAGATCGCCGCCGTGCTCGAGCAGGAGCTCGGCCGCCAGCGCGGAACGCTCGAGATGATCGCCAGTGAGAACTTCGTTCCCCGCGCCGTGCTCGAGGCCCAGGGGTCCGTGCTCACGAACAAGTACGCCGAGGGCTACCCCGGCCGGCGCTACTACGGCGGCTGCGAGTTCGTGGACATCGCCGAGCAGCTGGCCATCGACCGCGCGAAGGCGCTCTTCGGCGCGGAGTACGCGAACGTGCAACCGCACTCCGGCGCGTCCGCGAACGCCGCGGTGCTCGCCGCGATCGCCCAGCCCGGCGACACCATCCTGGGCCTCGAGCTCGCCCACGGCGGTCACCTCACGCACGGCATGAAGCTCAACTTCTCGGGCAAGCTCTACAACGCGTGCAGCTACGGGGTGGACCCGGAGACGTTCCGCGTCGACATGGACGTCGTGCGCGACAAGGCCATCGAGCACCGCCCGAAGGTCATCATCGCCGGCTGGTCGGCCTACCCGCGCCAGCTCGACTTCGCGGCGTTCCGCGCGATCGCCGACGAGGTGGGCGCGACCCTGTGGGTGGACATGGCCCACTTCGCCGGCCTCGTCGCCGCCGGGCTGCACCCCTCACCGATCCCGTACGCCGACGTCGTGAGCTCCACGGTGCACAAGACCCTCGCGGGCCCCCGGTCCGGCGTCATCCTGAGCCGCGACACGACGCTCGCGAAGAAGCTCAACTCCGCCGTATTCCCGGGTCAGCAGGGCGGACCGCTCATGCACGTCATCGCGGCGAAGGCCACGGCGTTCAAGCTCGCCGCCGAGCCCGAGTTCGCCGACCGGCAGCAGCGCACCATCCGGGGCGCGCAGCTGGTCGCCGAACGGCTCACTGCCGCGGACTCGACCGACGCCGGCCTCTCCGTGCTGACCGGCGGCACCGACGTGCACCTCGTGCTCGCCGACCTGCGCAACGCCGAGATCGACGGCAGGCAGGCGGAGGACGTGCTGCACGAGGTGGGCATCACGGTGAACCGCAACGCGGTGCCGTTCGACCCTCGCCCACCCATGGTCACGTCCGGCGTGCGCATCGGCACGGCGGCGCTCGCCACCCGCGGCTTTGCGGAGCAGGAGTTCACGGAGGTCGCCGACATCATCGCGGAGACCCTGAAGCCCGGCGCCGACATCGCCGCCCAGCGCTCGCGCGTGACGACGCTGACCGACGCGTTCCCGCTCTACGAGGGCCTCACCCCGTCCGGAGCCGTCGCGTGACGGCCGTGCGGCTGGACGGCAACGCCACGGCTGCGGCCGTCAAGGCGGAGCTGAAGGTCCGGATCGAGGCGCTCGCCGACCGGGGCATCGTCCCGGGACTCGGCACGCTGCTCGTGGGCGACGACCCCGGCTCCCTCTCGTACGTTGCGGGCAAGCACCGCGACTGCGCGGAGGTGGGCATCAGGTCGATCCGCGCCGACCTGCCCGGGGACGCCTCGGAGGGCGACGTGCGCAACGCCATCCTCGAGCTCAACGCGGACACCGGCGTCACGGGCTACATCGTGCAGTTGCCGCTGCCCGGGGGCATGGACGAGAACGCGATGCTCGAGCTCATGGACCCGGCGAAGGACGCCGACGGCCTGCATCCGACCAACCTCGGTCGCCTCGTGCTCAACGTGACCGCGCCCGACGCCAGGGTGGCCGGCCTCGTCGACCCCTTCCCGCTGCCCTGCACGCCCGCGGGCATCGTGGAGATGCTGAAGCGCAACGAGGTGCCGTACGTCGGCTCGCGCGTCGTCGTCGTGGGCCGCGGGCTCACGGTCGGCCGCCCGCTCGGCCTGCTGCTGACCCGCAAGGGCATCGACGCGACGGTCACGCTCACGCACTCGCGCACGACAGACCTCGCGGCCGAGGTCCGTCAGGCGGACATCGTGATAGCCGCGGTCGGCGTGCCCGGCCTGATCAAGCCGGACTGGGTCAAGCCGGGCGCAGCCGTGCTCGACGTCGGCATCAGCCGCACCTTCAACGAGGAGCTGGGCAAGCACAGGCTCGTCGGCGACGTCGACCCCGGTGTCTCCGAGGTCGCCGGCTGGCTGTCGCCCGTGCCCGGCGGCGTGGGGCCGATGACACGAGCCATGCTGCTCGCGAACGTCGTGGCCGCGGCGGAGCGGACGGCGTAGCAGCCGGAGTCGGACGCGCGCTCAGGCGAACGGAGTGAGCGCGACGCCCGCCGCGGTCAGCGCGGCGCGCACTCGGCGCGCCATGTCGACGGCCCCGGGAGTGTCCCCGTGCACGCAGAGCGAGTCGACGCGCAGGCGGAGCACCGTGCCGTCGACGGCCACCACGTCGCCCGTGCTCGCGAGCCGGACGGCCCGCTCCGCGATGCCGTCGCCGGCGCCGAGCAGGGCACCGGGAGCCCCCCGCGGCACGAGCGTGCCGTCGGGCGAGTACCCGCGATCGACGAACGCCTCGCGGAAGAACGGCAGCCCGGCGGCGTCGGCCGCGGCCTCGATCGCGGACCCGGGCAGCCCGAGCACGGGCAGGCCGGGGGAGAACTCGCGGACCGCGCCCGCGACGGCGTCGGCCTGGTCCGCGTCGTGCATGATCCGGTTGTAGAGCGCGCCGTGCGGCTTCACGTAACGGATGCCCGCGCCCGTCCCCGCGGCAACCGCCTCGAGCGCGCGCAGTTGCGCGAGCACGTCCCGGCGCAGCAGGTCCGGCGGCAGGTCGAGGTCCCGCCGCCCGAAGCCCTCGCGGTCGTCGTAGGAGACGTGCGCCCCCAGTGCGACACCGTGTGCCGCGGCGCGGGCGCAGCTCTCGCGCATCGACCGCTCGTCGCCGGCGTGGTATCCGCAGGCGACGTTGGCGCTCGTCACGAGGGCGAAGAGCGCTGCGTCGTCGGCCGTCGGCACGCCGTCGACCGTCTCGCCGAGGTCGCTATTGAGGTCCATCGCCCCGGTATGCCGCGATGCGCTCGCGATACCCGGCGGCGTTCCGCCGGATGCCCGCCGCCTCATCCTCCGTGAGATCCCGCCGCACGCGCGCGGGCACGCCCGCGACGAGCGCGCCAGGCGGCACCACCGTGCCCTCGAGCACGACGGCACCCGCGGCGACGAGCGAGCCCGCGCCGATCTCGGCGCCGTTCATCACGATCGCGCCCATGCCGATCAGGGCGCCGTCATGCACGGTGCAGCCGTGCAGCACCGCGTTGTGGCCGACGGAGACGTCGCGTCCGACCGTGAGCGGGTGGCCCGCGTCGACGTGGCAGCTCACGTTGTCCTGCACGTTCGACCCGTCGCCGATCGTGATGGGCTCGGAGTCGGCGCGGAGCACCGCGTTGAACCACACGCTCGCCGACGCCGCGAGGTGGACGCGCCCGACGAGCACCGCGCCCGCCGCGACGTACGCGTCGTCGTGCACGCGGGGGCTGGCGCCGCCGAGGGGCACGAGCACGCTGCGCTCATCCGTCGTCATGTGCCGCCTCCCGTACGTCCGTGCCGATGGTCGGCCGCGCCGGCATCAGCGCTCCGCGCGTGCGCCCTCGGAGGGGTGCACCGTGAACTGGTCCGGGGCGGTGTAGCCGGCGTCCGCGAACGCCGCGGACACGGCGGCGCTCACGTCCGACACGAGCTCGGACGGCACGAGGGCGATCGCAGCCCCGCCGAAGCCGCCGCCGGTCATGCGCGCTCCGACCGCCCCGGTGGCCTGCGCCGTCGCGACGGCGAGGTCGAGCTCCGGGACGGAGATCTCGAAGTCGTCGCGCATCGACACGTGGGACGCGTCGAGAAGGGCGCCGATCGCGCGCGGACCCTGCTCGCGGAGCGTGCGGACCGTGTCGAGCACGCGCTGGTTCTCGGTCACGACGTGCCGCACCCGGCGGAACGTCACGTCGTCGAGCAGGGACTCCGCGCGCGGCAGGTCGTCCGCGTCCAGGTCGCGCAGCGACTCGACGCCCATCGCGGCGGCACCCGCCTCGCACGACGCCCGCCGGTCGCGGTAGCCGCCGTCGGCGTGCGAGTGGCTGACCTTCGTGTCGATGATGAGGATCTCGAGACCCGCACCGGCGAAGCCGAGGGGGATCACCTCGGCGTCGAGGCTGCGGCAGTCGAGGAATACGCCGGCGTCCTGCTGCCCGAAGAGCGATGCCGACTGGTCCATGATGCCGGTCGGTGCGCCCACGACCTGGTTCTCGGCGAGCTGCCCCGCGCGTGCGAGCGTGCGCTTGTTGAACTCGAGCCCCCACACCTCGTTGAGGGCGGCCGCGACGGCGCTCTCGATCGCCGCGGAAGACGACAGACCGGCACCGACGGGCACGTCGGACGCGAAGTACGCATCGAAGCCGGTGACGGCGGAGGTGTCCGCACCGTGCTGGGTGAGCGCCCAAGCCACGCCGAAGGGGTACGCGGACCAGCCGGCGATGCGGTCGGGGGAGAGGGACTCGACCGTGCGCTCCTCCGTGTCCTCCGCGAAGGTGCTGCCGACGCGGATGACGCCGTCCTCGCGCGGGGCGAGGGCCACGACGGTGCGGCGGTCGATCGCGAAGGGGAACACGAAGCCGTCGTTGTAGTCGGTGTGCTCGCCGATGAGGTTCACCCGGCCGGGCGCGGACCAGAGGCCGAGCGGCTCACGGCCGTACCGCTCGACGAAGCCCTCCCGGGCTGCGGCGGAGATGTCGGTGCTGTTCGTCATACGCGGTCGATGCCCTCTCGAAGGAATGCCGCCGCCTGCTCGGGCGGCACGTCGCCGATCCAGGCGCCCATGGCGGCCTCGGATCCGGCGAGGAACTTGAGCTTGTCCTCGGCCCGGCGGGGCGAGGTGATCTGCAGCATGAGGCGGATGTCGTCGCGGTGCTCCGCGACAGGCGCCTGGTGCCACGCCGAGATGTACGGAGTGGGCGTGTCGTAGAGCGCGTCGATGCCGCGCAGCAGTCGTCGGTACATCAGCGCGAGCTCGTCGCGCTCCTCCTCCGTGGTCTCCGCGAAGTCGGGGACGTGCCGGTGCGGCAGCATGTGCACCTCGAGCGGCCAGCGGGCGGCGAACGGCACGAACGCCGTGAAGTGCTCGCCCGACAGGACGACGCGCTCGGAGCTCCGCTCGGTCTCGAGGATGCGCTCGAACAGGTCCGGGCCGACCTTCTTCACCGACTCGATCAGCCGCCTCGTGCGCGGCGTTATGTAGGGGTAGGCGTAGATCTGGCCGTGCGGATGGTGCAGCGTGACGCCGATGGCCTCCCCGCGGTTCTCGAACGGGAACACCTGGGCGATGCCGGGCAGTGCGGAGAGCGCTGCCGTGCGGTCGGCCCACGCCTCGACGACGGTGCGGGCGCGCGACTCGCTCTGCGTGCCGAACGAGCCGGTGTGCTCGGGGCTGAAGCACACGACCTCGCAGCGCCCGACGGACGTGCGCGTGCGGCCGAATCCGATCTCGGTGAGGTCGTCCTCGCCCGTCGGGGCGTTCTCGTCGTCGAGCAGCGGACCGAAGGAGGGGGACTTGTTCTCGAAGACGGCGACGTCGTAGTCGTCCGGGATCTCGGACGGGTTCTCGGCCGTCGCGGGCGCCAGCGGATCCTGGGACGCCGGCGGCAGGAAGACGCGGTTCTGCCGGGCCGCGGCGATGGAGATCCACTCGCCGGTGAGCACGTCCTGCCGCATGGTCGCGGTGGGAGGACGCGGGCCGAGCACACGCGAGTCGGCCGCGCGCTCCGGCGGCAGCGTCGTCCCCGCGTCGTCGTAGTAGAAGAGTTCCCTGCCGTCCGCGAGCAGATACGGCCGCTTCACGATGCCGCGGGACAGCGGCAGGGGTTCGGGCGCAGTCATATGCACAGGGTACTCGGTTTCGCTTGTGCAGCTGAAACCCCGCGGGAAGCTTTGACAAACATTCGTAAGGAATCGAAGATTGACGAATGGATGCCGACCGCGAGACGCCCACGGTCCTTCCCGCCGTGCTGCGCCGCCGGCAGATGGGGGAGCTCATCGCCGCGCGGGGGTTCGTGAAGGTGGTGGAGCTGAGCCGCACCTTCGGCATCTCCGGCGTCACCGTGCGCAGCGACCTCGACGCGCTCGAGCGCATGCGCCTGATCCTCCGCGTGCACGGCGGCGCGGTGCCGCGCCAGACGCCCCCCGAGCGCGAGACCTCCTTCGAGGAGTCGCTCGAGTCCTCGTCCGCCGCGAAGGAGCGGATCGGCGCGGCGGCTGCCGCGCTCGTCCGCACGGGCCAGAGCGTGCTGCTCGACGTCGGAAGCACGACCCTCGCGGTAGCCCGCGCGCTCGTGGCGCGCGCGGACCTGCGCGATGTGACGGTCGTGACGAACGGCCTCACGATCGCGCTCGAGCTGGAGCCGGCGGTGCCGAGATTCACCGTCGTCGTCACGGGCGGAACGCTGCGTCCGCTGCAGCACTCCCTCGTCGATCCCCTGGCCCGGCCGGTGCTCGAGCAGGTGCACGCGGACATCGCGTTCATCGGCTGCAACGGCGTCGACGTCGAGCGGGGGGTGACCAACGTCAATCTGCCCGAGGCGGAGATCAAGCGCCTCATGCTCGGCGCGAGCGCGAGACCCGTCGTCGTGGCCGACTCGTCGAAGCTCGGCCGCGTGCACCTCGGCGCGATCGGACCCCTCTCCGACGTGGACACCGTCATCACCGACGACGGCGCGGCCGTGGCGCGTGTTGAAGCGATCCGGGCGACGGGCGTCGAGGTCATCGTGGCGGGACGGTCCTGACCCTGGAGCGCCGGGGACCGGAGCCGACAGCGCGGTCGCGCTCCTCGACCGGGGCGACCGCAGCGCGGCGGCGCGCGGTCCGCGGCGCCTAGACTCGGGCGAATGCGACCCGTGACCGGAGACCAGTACCCGCTCGAGCTCAACGCCGGCGGGCGCACGGTGCGCGCGACCGTGACCCAGCTCGCCGCGTGCCTGCGCGGACTCAGCATCGACGGCGTCGACCTCGTGGAACCGTGGGGCGAGGACCGTCTCGCGCCCATGGGGTCCGGTCTGGTGCTCGTGCCGTGGCCGAACCGCGTCAAGGACGGCCTGTGGTTGCTCGACGGACGCGAGCAACAGCTCGACATCACCGAGCCCGGCTACTCCAACGCGTCGCACGGACTGCTGCGCAACACGGGCTACACCCTCGTCGAGCACTCGGGCGACGCCGTCACCCTCTCCGCGACGGTCTTCCCGCAGCACGGCTGGCCGTTCCGGCTCGACACGGGCGTGACGTATCGGCTCGTCGAGGACGGGATCGAGGTGACGCACCGCATCCGCAACGACTCGGCGGATGCGGCTCCCACCGCCATCGGCGCGCACCCCTATCTCAAGATCGGCGACGTGCCGACCTCCGACCTCGTCGTCACAGTCGCGGCGGACACCTACTTCGAGACGGACCACCAGATGATCCCCGTCGCCGAGCACTCGGTGGACGGCACGGAGAACGACCTGCGCGGCGAGCGACGCGTCGCCGAACTGAATCTCAATGTCGGACTCGGCGGCGTGCGGCGCGAGCAGGGCGTCAGCCGGCACTGGCTCACCGCTCCGGACGGCCGCCGCGTCGAGCTGTGGGCGGGGGAGGAGTTCGGCTTCCTGCAGGTGTACACGCCGACCGCGTTCCCGACGCTGGCCGGGCCCGACCTCGCCATCGCGATCGAGCCGATGACGGCCCCCGCCAACGCGTTGAACACGGGTCAGGGACTGCGCTGGCTTCAGCCGGGCGAGGAGTGGACCGCCACCTGGGGTATCCGCTACCTCCTCCCCGCCGCCTGAGATCCGCGGGCCCCACGGCCTCTGAGCCTGTCGAGAGCCGACTCCTGTCTCTCCCCCTTCGCCACAGGAGCGTGGGGGCCGGTGTCTGTGGCCGGGTCTCGCCAGCGGCCGGGCGTACTACACGGAGCCGGCGAGGCGCATCGCGACATCCGGCCCGAGGCAGCACGCTGCCCGAGCCGTGGTGATCCCGGGGGAGCCGCCGCGCTGATGGAGGCCCGCCGGCCAGCCCGTCGATCCTCTCCCGCGCCCGCGCACTTGCCGTGGGGCGCGGACCGGCGCACGCTCGGATCATGACATTCTCACCTCGCACAGCAATAGTGACCGGCTCCGACTCCGGCATCGGCCGCGCCACCGCCGTCGCGCTCGCCGCGGCCGGCATGGACGTGGGCATCACCTGGCACGACGACGAGGATGGTGCCGAGCGCACCGCCGAGGAGGTGCGCTCGCACGGCGTGCGCGCCGTCGTCGCGGAGCTCGACAAGAGCGACCTCGAAAACGCGGGTGACGTCATCGACCGGCTCGCGGACGAGCTGGGCGGGGTCGACGTCTTCGTGAACAACGCGGGCACGGGCGACAGCGTGCCGCTCGTCGACATGGAGCTCGAGGCGTGGCGCGCGGTCGTCGCGACCGACCTCGACGGCGCGTTCGTGTGCATCCAGCGCGCGGCCCGGCGCATGGTCGCCGCGGGCAACGGCGGCCGCGTCATCGCGGTCACGAGCGTGCACGAGCACCAGCCGCGGGTCGGCTCGAGCGCGTACGACGCCGCGAAGCACGGGCTGGGCGGGCTCATCAAGACGCTTGCGCTCGAGCTCGGGCGGGAGGGCATCACCGCGAACTCCGTCGCTCCCGGCGAGATCGCGACGCCGATGACCGGGCAGACGGACGAGGATCCGCACCAGACCGATCGCCCCGGCATCCCCCTCGGCCGCCCGGGTGACGCGCGCGAGATCGCCTCGGTCATCGCGTTCCTCGCTTCACCGGCGTCCAGCTACGTCACGGGCGCGTCGTTCGTGGTCGACGGCGGCATGCTGCAGATGGGGCCGCAGGCCGGATCGCATCTCACGAGCGACGACTGGCGCAGCGTCTAGCACGGCGTCGAGCACGGGTTCGGGCCCGGCGCCGCGGACCGGCCGTCCGGCGTAGCGCGTCCCGCGCGCCGCGACACCCCTCCTCGGTGTGCGGAATCACCGCCGAGCGTCCGTACGATCAGGTGATCCCGAGAGGATGCCATGACGCAGGCGAGCCCCGCCGACCCCGAGCAGACCTCCCGCGCGACCGCCGTGCCCCGACCGCGGCGTCCGCTGGTGCTGCGCGGGCCGGCGCTCCTCGCCTGGGGCGCGGTCGCGGTGTTCCTGATGCTCATCGCGGCGGCGGGCGGCTTCCCCGCCCTGTTCGGCTGGGCGGCGGCCATCGGCATCGGCACGGCGCTCTACGCGTTGGTCACCGGTCGGCAGTCCTGGGCGCTGATCCCCTCCCGTGGCGCGGCGGCGGTCGTGCTCGTGGCGAGCCTGCTCGCCGGGGTCGCGGGAGCGGGGATGGGCGTCGCGGTCGAGGCGACCGACTCCGCCGCGGCCGTGCGCGGCGACGTCGTCCGGGCGCCGGACGAGCAGACGGCGGTGACAGGCCAGGACGACGCTGCCCCCGGCCCCACCTTCGACGAGGAGGCGCCTGCCGGTCCGGCCACGGTGGAGGTCACCGCCGTCGCGGCGTCCGTCGCGGTGGAGTCGCCCATCCCCGAGGACACGACGGCGCTCGCCCTGCTCGAGACGCTGCCGGTCAAGGGCAGAGCCCCGAAGACGGGATACGACCGCGAGGAGGTGTTCGGCACGGCGTGGCTCGACGTCGATCGGAACGGCTGCGACACGCGGAACGACATCCTGGCGCGCGACCTCGACCGCCCCGAGGTCGCAACGGGCGGGTGCACGGTGATGAGCGGCACGGGGAAGTCGCCCTACACCGGTGAGAAGATGCGGTTCGTCCGCGGCAACGACACGTCGGCCCTCGTGCAGATCGATCACCTGGTGTCGCTGTCCAACGCCTGGCAGACGGGGGCGCAGCAGCTGACTCAGGCGCAGCGGATCTCCCTGGCCAACGACCCGATCAACCTGATCGCCGTCGATCAGCGGTCGAACGCGCAGAAGGGTGACGGCGACACCGCCACCTGGTTGCCTGCCAACAAGAACTTCCGCTGTCCGTACGTTGCACGCCAGGTCTCGGTGAAGGCGACGTACGGCCTCTGGGTCACCGAGTCCGAGCTGGCCGCGATGCGGCGGGTGCTCACGACGTGCGCCGACAAGAAGGCGTTCATCTCACCCTTCTCGCCCGCTGCTGCCGAGACGGCCGCCCTGGTTGCGGATCCCGCTCCCGCCCCTGCTCCCGCGGCGCCTGCTCCCGCATCCGCGCCCGCGGCTCCCGCTCCTGCCCCGGCTCCTGCCCCCGCGGCTCCCGCTCCCGCGCCGCCCGCTCCCGCGCCGCCCGCTCCCGCCCCGGCTTCGGGTGCGGCGTACTTCGCAAACTGCACCGCCGCACGCGCGGCGGGAGCGGCACCGGTGCACGCGGGGGACCCCGGATACGGGCGACACCTCGACCGTGACGGCGACGGCGTCGGCTGCGAGTAGCACCCGGTCACCGGCGGAAGCACGCTCCAAGCCCTCCTCGCCGCCCCTCCCGGCGGACGTGCCGGTTTCAGGTGAGCAGCCCGAGCGTCTCGGTGGGGCTGGGGAAAGAATCGCGATCGCGCACCGCGCCCTCGAGGGTGGCGCCCAGGTGCAGCGCGGCGAGGCTGATCCCGCCCATCGCCACCGCCTCCGAGCCGAGCCCGGAGACGACGACCCTCGGGGGCAGCGGGCAGATCGCCCGCAGCGACTCCTCGAACCGGGCGAGGAACACGTCGGCGCCGGGCGCGCTTCCGCCGCCGATCACGAGCAGCTCGGGATCGATGGCGAGCGTGAGCGCTGCGGCGCCCGTCGCGAGGTCGTCAGCGAACTCGTCGACGGCGGCGATGGCCGCGGGGTCACCCGCGCGGGCGGCATCGAAGATCTGCTCCCTGCTGGGCCGGGGGTCGGCGAGCACGGAGCGCCCGTACAGCTCGTTGAGCTCCGCCCACTTGAGCTCCGGCATCTCGCCGACGATGCCCGCGGCCCCGTGCACCCCGCGATGCACCTTGCCGTCCACGATCGAGGCACCGCTGGTGCGGATGCCGCAGAGGATGTAGACGACGTCGCTGTGGTCCCGCGCGGCACCGATGGCCAGCTCGGCGTGTGCGCCGAGCGCGACATCGCCCTCGACGAGCACGGCGGCGTCGAACTCGGCCCCGAACCGCTCCCGCAGGTTGGTGCCGATCCAGCCCGGCATGCCCGTGCCACCGAAGTGCAGCACCTCGCCGCTCCGCCCGATCGCGCCGGGCGACCCGATGGACACGACCCATAGCGCGTCACGCTCCAGGGCGAGGCCGGTGAGCAGTTCGTCGCTCAGTTCCAGCGCCGCGGTGATGCGCTCCTCGGCGGGCAGGTCCTCGTGCACGCGCGCGGCGCGGTGCCCCCTCACCTCTCCGGTGAGGTCCGTCACGACGCCGTAGATGTGATTCGCGCCGATGTCCAACGAGAGGAACCGGCCGACGTCGGCCCTCACCCGGAAGGTCGACGCCGGGCGGCCGAGCCGGCCCGTCGTCACGCTCTCCGTCGTCGTGAGCCACCCCAGCCCGACCAGATCCGACACGATCGCGTCGACCGCCGTGCGCGAGAGGCCGGTGTCGTTGGCGAGGTCCCGCATGGTCCGCGGCTTCAGCATCACCTGGCGGAGGATGCCGAGGGAGTTCATGCGGCGCAGCAGGGAGCGACTGCCCGTTGACCCGCCGGCGACGTCGATCATCGCCTCCTGGGTCATGGTCCTCCCGATGGTCGTGCTGCCCGACGGCCGTGCGGCGGGACGCGGATGCGCCGGCGGATCCGGCGGTAGAGGTCGATTATGTCGCGGCCCGCTTCCGCGTCGCCACCTCGCGGCGGCGCGTTCCCTTCCGTCCGGATCAACGCTTGCGCATTTTTACGCCACCTTGCATAATTATCTGCATCCGCCCCCTCACGTCCCACACGGGACGTTCTCTGCCCGAGAAACCAGGGGCCGCTCTCCCATGAGCCATGCAACTCGCCAACGACGGCCGGGCCGTCGTGCGCGGAAAGGTGCCACGATGACAACAACGCTGCGCAGCGGCGCCGATGCGGGCGTCGCCCGGCCCGTGCCGGCGGTCCGCCGCCGACGCCGGGACGACCGCCGCGTCGCGTCCCTCTTCATCGCCCCGGTGCTCGTCGGGTTCGTCGTCTTCTACCTGTACCCGTCGATCCGCGGCCTCTGGTGGTCATTCACCGACTACAGCCTGCTCGGTGAGCCGGAGTTCATCGGCCTGCAGAACTACACCGAGGTGATGCAGGACGGCGAGTTCTGGAACTCGATGGGCGTGACGCTCTACTACGTCGTGTCGAACGTCGTGGTGCAGACGGCGCTCGCGCTGATGCTCGCCGCGCTGATGCACCGGCTCACGCGGTCCGTCGTGCTGCGCACGACACTGCTCATCCCGTGGCTCGTGCCGAACGTCACCGTCGGCCTGATCTGGCTGTGGCTGCTCGACACGAACCTCGGCTTCGTCAACCACGTCATCACCGCCGTCGGACTGCCCGCCGTGGGCTTCTTCACCAATCCGGCGTTCAGCATCCCGACGATCTCCGTCGTGAACGTCTGGGCCTTCACCGGCTACACGGCACTGCTCTTCTACGCGGGGATGCTGCAGATTCCCCACGACGTCTACGAGAGCGCGTCCCTCGACGGGGCGAACGAGTTCCGGCTCTTCTTCGGCATCACCCTGCCGCTGCTGCGCCCGATCATGGCGCTCGTGCTCGTGGTGTCGCTCATCGGGTCGTTCCAGATCTTCGACACCGTCGCCGTGACGACGAGGGGAGGGCCCGTGAACGCCACCCGCGTCATCTACTACTACATCTACCAACAGGCGTTCAACTACTTCAACATGGGCTACGCCGCCGCCATGGCCATCCTGCTCGTGGTCATCCTCGGCGTGCTCACCGCCGTCCAGCTGCGCCTCCTGCGCGCATCAGAATCCCAGCTCTCCTAGGACGCCGCCGCCATGTCACTCACGTCCCAGACCTCGCCCGCGCCCGTCGCCCTCTCCGCGCCGACCGAGGCACCGCCCGTACGCCGGGGGCGCCGCCCCTTCTCGGCCGGCCGCCTCATCGGCTGGATCGTCCTGGTCGCCGCCCTCGTGCTCACGATCTTCCCGTTCTACTGGATGCTGAAGACCGCGCTCACGCCCGCGGTCGACGTCATCCGCGACTCCGGGTCGCTCTTCCCCGGAAACCCGACCCTGGTGAACTTCGCCCGGGTGCTCGGCTTCCTGTCCCCGGAGGAGGACCGCGCGGCCGGCGGATCCGGTGCGTCGATCAACTTCCTCCTCTACCTCTGGAACTCGATCGTCTACTGCACCCTGATCGGCTGCTTCCAGACCCTGTTCTGCGCCATGGGCGGCTACGCCTTCGCCCGGCTGCGGTTCCCCGGACGGCACCTGCTGTTCTCGGTGTTCATCGCCGCGCTCATGGTGCCCGGCATCTTCACGCTCCTGCCCAACTTCGTGCTGGTGCGCGACCTCGGGCTGCTGGACAACCTGATCGGCATGGTCGCCCCGAGCCTGCTCATGACGCCTTTCGCGCTCTTCTTCCTGCGCCAGTTCTTCCTGAGCATCCCCGTGGACGTCGAGGAGGCCGCACTTCTCGACGGTGCGGGGAAGGCGCGCGTCTTCTGGCGCATCGCCCTCCCGATGAGCAGGGGGCCGCTCATCACCATCGGCCTCATCACGGTCGTCTGGGCGTGGAAGGACTTCCTGTGGCCGCTCCTCATCGGCCGCGACGAGTCCGTGCGCACGATGACCGTCGGCCTCGGCGTCTACCTCCAGCAGTCGCCGAACACCCAGCCCGACTGGACGGGCCTGATGGCCGGCTCGACCCTGTCGGTGATCCCCGTGCTGATCCTCCTGGTGTTCCTCGGCCGGCGCATCGTCGAGTCCCTGAACTTCACCGGCATCAAGTAGCCGCTTCCTTTTCCGCCTCCTTCCCACCAGCAACCCACAGAGAGAGATATCGATGTCACAGATTCGTCGCATCGCCGCCGTCGTCGCCGCCGGCGCACTCATCACAGGCGTGTCGGCCTGCTCGTCATCCGGAGGGGACTCCGGCGGGGGCGGGGGTGACGTCACCCTGCAGTACTGGATGTGGGACGACACCCAGGTTCCCGCGTACCAGGCCTGCGCCGACCAGTTCACCAAGGAGAACCCGAACGTCACCGTCGAGATCAGCCAAGCCGCGTGGTCGCAGTACTGGACGAATCTCACCACCCAGATCGCCGCCGGGAGCGCCCCGGACGTCTGGGTCGACCAGGTGTCGTACTACCCGCAGTTCGTCGAGAACAACCAGATCCTCGACATCCAGCCCTTCGTCGAGAAGGACGACGTCGACCTCGACCAGTACGTGGAGGGGATGGCCGAGCTGTGGGAGAACGGCGACGCCCGGTACGGCCTGCCGAAGGACTGGGACACGATGGGCCTCGTCTACAACAAGGCCGCCCTGCAGGCCGCGGGCATCGATGAGGCCGCGATGTCCGAGCTCACCTGGAACCCCGACGACGGCGGCACCTTCGAGGAGACCATCGCCAAGCTGACGACCGACAAGCAGGGCCGCAACGGACTCGACCCGGCTTTCGACGAGAACAACGTCGCGGTCTACGGCTTCCTTCCCGAGTGGGCGGACGGCTCGCAGGGGCAGAACGGCTGGGGCAACCTCGCGCAGTCGAACGGCTGGACCTACGCGGACAAGAACCCGTTCGGCACGGAGTTCAACTACGACGACCCGAAGCTCGTCGAGACCATCGACTGGCTCGCCGGGCTCTCCGACGAGGGATACGCGCCGAAGCTCGACGCCCAGTCGACGCTCGCGCGGTCCGAGGTCCTCACGAGCGGGACAGGCGCCCTCACGACGCTCGGCTCCTTCAACCTGGCCGTGTACAAGGACATGACCGACCAGTACGGGTTCGCCCCGCTGCCGATCGGCCCTGAGGGACGCAAGTCCGCCATCAACGGCCTGTCCGACGCCATCTACGCCGGGACCGACCACCCGGACGAGGCGTGGGAGTGGGTCAAGTACCTCGGCTCCGCCGAGTGCCAGAACACCGTCGCCGAGACCGGCGTCGTGTTCCCCGCCGTCAAGGAGGCGTCGGACAGGGCGGCCGAGGTGCGCGAGTCGCAGGGCCTCAACACCCAGCCGTTCCTCGACGAGCAGAAGGCAGAGGACGGCACCTTCATCATCCCGATCAGCCTGCACGGCACCGAGATCAATCAGATCGTGCAGGACGCCATCCAGAGCGTCGCGCTCGGCACGCAGGATGCGGAGACCGCGTTGACCGCCGCGAACGATCAGGTCAACGCCCTCTTCAAGTAAGCGCTCCACACGGAATCCGTCGGCGGGGCGGCGCTTCG
>Ga0210040_10000649_pt1 | contig 57076 bp, 59 predicted proteins | sample CryGeyCG12114_NA_FD_185462 | JGI IMG/M metagenome (GOLD analysis project Ga0210040, IMG submission 185462) | Groundwater microbial communities from aquifer - Crystal Geyser CG19_WC_8/21/14_NA (SPAdes) (version 2) | ecosystem: Environmental > Aquatic > Deep subsurface > Groundwater | place: USA...
CAGGGCTCGGCGCAGACGCCGACGTCGACCTGACCGGCGGGGTCGCCGGTCTCGCGGGGCTCTCCCGGCTGGACCTGACCGGACCGCGGCAGCGCCTCGCCGGACTGGAGCTGGTCGGCGTCGTCCGGGGCACCCAGCGGTCCACGCCGCTGCTGGGCCTGCGTGGCATCACCTCGGTCCGGGGCCGGGCCGCGGAGGAGGACGCCGAGCACCTGCTCGCGGCCGACGGGCGCCTGCAGCAGCTGGCCGACCTGGCGGGTCCGGGCCTGGGCGCGACGCCGGGTGCCGGGGCGTGCGGGGGGACGGCGCTGGCGGTGCTGACCCTCGGGGGGCGCCTGACCAGCGGTCCGGAGCTCGCGCTCGACGGGATCGCCGGTCCGGTCGACCTCGTGGTCACGGGCTGCTCCGTCTTCGACTTCGCCCACCGGGGCGGCGGGGTCGTGGCCGCGGCTGCCGCGCTGGCCGGCCGGCTCCTCGCTCCGTGCGTCGTCGTGGCCGGGGAGGTCCTGATCGGCGCGAGAGAGATGCGGACGATGGGGATCGAAGGCGCGTACGCGGTGCACGAGACCGTGCCGGGCAGCAGCGCAGCGCTGGTCACGCGGGACGAGCTGACCGCGACCGCGCACCGGGTCGCCCGCACCTGGCGGTGGTGACGCCGGACACTTCCTCCCCGGCAGGGGTGGGCCGGGAGTTCCGACGGACCTACCATGAACCTTGAGGAACAGGATCCGCTCCGCGTGGGTTGCGTCCTCGATCAGCAGCATCCAGGCCGACCAGGGGAGACCCCATGACTGCCATCATCAGCCCGATCACCATCACCGCCCCGCCGGTCGACGGCGTCCTCCTCACCGACGTCGCCGCCGGCAAGGTCAAGGCGCTCCTCGAGTCCGAGGGCCGCGACGACCTCGCCCTCCGCGTCGCCGTGCAGCCTGGCGGCTGCTCCGGCCTCCGTTACCAGCTCTTCTTCGACGAGCGTCAGCTCGACGGCGACGTCCGCAAGGACTTCAGCGGCGTCAGCGTCGTCACCGACCGGATGAGCGCCCCCTACCTCACGGGTGCCTCGATCGACTTCGTGGACACCATCGAGAAGCAGGGCTTCACGATCGACAACCCGAACGCGACCGGCTCCTGCGCGTGCGGCGACAGCTTCCACTGATCGCTCGCTGCCTGCGCACGACCGACTGAGCGCACGACCGACTGAGCCCACGACGCTCTGCCCCCACCGAGTCCGGGGGCAGGGCGTCGTGCCTTTGCGGGGACGAGCAGGTCAGCGCAGGCGACGCACGACGAACCGCGGCGCCGCCGAGGACACCAGCTCCTGGCCACGCATCCGGCACCAGGCGGCCAGGTCCGGTGTCGTCGCGGGGTCGTCCGCCAGCAGCTCGACCAGACCACCCACGCCGACGTCGCCGATCCGTCGGGCGATCTCGATGATCGGGCGCGGGCAGCGCAGGCCCGTGCAGTCCAGGAAGAGGTCGACGGAGTCGCCGGCCGCGTCCCCAGGAGCGCTCACGCCGCCCCCAGGCGGCCGCGGATCTCGGTGACCAGTCCCGGCAGCACGTCGAGGAACGCGTCGACCTCCGCCCCGGTCGTCGTCCGGCTGACGCCCAGGCGGACGTTGCCGTGCGTCAGCGCGCCCATCGCGGCCAGGACGTGGGAGGGGTGCTCGCTGCTCGCGCTGCAGGCCGACCCGCTCGCCACGGCGAAGCCGGCGCGGTCCAGCTCGAGGGTGAGCGTCTCGCCGTCGACGTAGAGGGCGGAGAAGGTCAGCAGGTGCGGCACCCGGCCGACGGGGTCGCCGGCCAGGTCCACGTCGGGGACCCGCAGGGCCACCTCGCGCCGCAGGCGGTCGACCAGGGCGCGCTGCCGGTCGCCGACGACGTCCCTGCTCGTCATGACGGCGTCCAGGGCCGCGACCGCCGACCACACCGCCGGGACGTCCACCACACCGGGCCAGCGACCCTGCTGGTGGTCGTCGGCGGGGAACGGTGCCCGCCAGCGGGTGCCGCGCCGCACGACCGTGAACCCGATCGAGGCCGGGCCCCCGTAGGCACCGGCCCAGCCCAGCAGCACCGACCAGCCGCCGAGGTCGGTGGTGTCGATCCTGCCGAGCACGGTCGTGGCGTCGAGCACGAGGGGCACGCCGGCGGCGCGGCAGGCCTGCGCCGCGGCGGCGTACGGCTGCAGGGTCCCGACCTCGTGGTTGGCGACCTGGAGGCAGGCCAGCGCGACACCGGGGCGGCCGACGGCCTCGGTCCACGCGTCCAGGTCGAGGCGGCCGACGCGGTCGACCCCGACGGCGACGTGCTCCCCGTACGCCTCGGCCGCGGCGAGCACGGCGGAGTGCTCGACCGTCGAGGTCACGACCAGACGACCCACCCGGCGCCGCCCGAGGGCGAGCCCCGCCACCACGGCCTGGGCCGCGGGGGCCAGGGGACCGGTGAAGACCACCTCGTCCGGACGGGCGCCCACGTGGGCTGCGACACGTTCCCGGGCGGAGTCGAGAGCCTGGGCGGCGAGCCGACCCGGCCGGTGCAGCCGCGCAGGGTCGCCCCACCCCGCCGACGACGCGAGAAGCCACGCCTCGCGTGCCTCCGGGAGCAGCGGTTCACCGGAAGAACAGTCGAGGAAGACCGGCGTTCGCACCTCCGCCACCCCGGAAAGATACGCCCGGGCCAGCCCTGGTGTCGTCGGCTTCCTGCGTTACTGTGACCGGGCATGATGGAGACGCAGAATGCCCTCCTGGCACCTGCGTCACAGCCCTTCCGACGGGTAACACCGGCGGGTGGGTGCACGCCATGCGTGACCTGAGACGACCGTGTCGTCTGCCCCTGGTGGGCACGTTCCGAGGAGAGACCAGAGTGGGTGTGAGCAGAGATCGGGCGCGACGCGTCGGTCTGCGCGGCGCGGTGGCGTTGTCAGGGGTGGCCCTGACCCTGCTGGCCGGGTGCTCGGCGGAGACCACGGGCCAGCTCAAGCGAATCGGGCTCCCCGAGGCGGGCACCGTCCAGGCGCCGGCCATCGGTGACCTGTGGATCGGCACGTGGATCGCCGCGGGCTCGATCGGCATCGCGGTCTACGCCCTGGTCATCTGGGCGGCGCTGCGGTACCGGACGAACCACAACGACATGCCGAAGCAGAACCGCTACAACCTGCCGATGGAGATCTTCTACACGGTGGCGCCGTTCGTCGTGATCGGCGTGCTGTTCTACTACACCGTCCTGGCGCAGAACGTCGTCCAGAAGAACCCGAAGCCCGACCTGACGGTGGACGTCGTCGGTCAGAAGTGGGCCTGGACCTTCAACTACGAGTCCGCAGACCTCACCTCCGTCGGGACCGACGTGTGGGAGACCGGGACGATCAACCAGTGGTCGACCCTCTACCTGCCGGTCAACAAGACGGTCCGCTTCAACCTCTCGTCGCCCGACGTCAACCACTCCTTCTGGGTGCCCGTCTTCTACGAGAAGATGGACGTGATCCCGGGCCGTGACAACCACTTCACGGTGACGCCGAACCGCGAGGGCGTGTTCCGCGGCAAGTGCGCCGAGCTGTGCGGCACGTACCACTCCTCGATGCTGTTCGAGGTCCACGTGGTGAGCGAGGCCGACTACGAGGCCCACCTCAAGACGCTCGCGGACCGGGGCCAGACCGGCAAGGCGCTCGGCGCAGCGATCCCCAACCCGGTCGGAGACGTCGGCACCACCGACAAGCCGGCCGCACCAGCAGCAGCACAGCAGGGAGGCACGCGATGACCACGCTCCAGCGCACTGCGACGGAGATCGCAGCGCCCACGCGGCAGCTGGGCACGATCTCGTGGAAGTGGATGGTCACCACCGACCACAAGGTGATCGGCAACCTCTACTTCATCACCACGATGCTGTTCTTCTTCCTCGGAGGCATCCTGGCGCTGGGCATCCGCGCCGAGCTGGCCTTCCCCGGGATGCAGTACATGTCGCGGGAGACGTACAACCAGTTCTTCACGATGCACGGCACGATCATGCTGCTGCTCTTCGCGACCCCGCTCTTCGCCGGCTTCGCCAACGCGATCATGCCGCTGCAGATCGGCTCGCCCGACGTGGCGTTCCCGCGGCTGAACATGCTGTCCTACTGGCTCTACCTCTTCGGTGGCCTGGTCACCGTCTCCGGCTTCCTGTCGCCCTCGGGCGCGGCCAGCTTCGGGTGGTTCGCGTACGCGCCGCTGAGCGACGCGGTCAACTCGCCCGGCGTCGGCGGCGACCTGTGGATCATGGGCCTCTACATGACGGGCCTCGGGACCATCCTGGGCGCGGTCAACTTCATCACCACGATCCTGACCATGCGGGCCCCCGGCATGACGATGTTCCGGATGCCGATCTTCACCTGGAACATCCTCGTCACGTCCATCCTGGTCCTGATCGCGTTCCCGATCCTCGCGGCGGCGCTGCTCGTGCTGGAGGCCGACCGAAAGTTCGGTGCCCACGTCTTCGACGCCGGCAACGGCGGGCCGATCCTGTGGCAGCACCTGTTCTGGTTCTTCGGGCACCCCGAGGTCTACATCATCGCGCTGCCGTTCTTCGGCATCATCACCGAGATCCTGCCGGTGTTCAGCCGCAAGCCGATCTTCGGCTACGTCGGCCTCGTCGGCGCGACCCTCTCCATCGCCGCGCTGTCGGTCGCGGTGTGGGCGCACCACATGTACGTGACCGGAGCGGTGAACCTCCCGTTCTTCTCCTTCATGACCTTCCTCATCGCGGTCCCGACCGGGGTCAAGTTCTTCAACTGGATCGGCACGATGTGGGGCGGGAACATCGCGATGCGAACGCCCATGATCTGGGCGATCGGGTTCCTGATCACCTTCCTCTTCGGTGGTCTGACCGGTGTCGTGCTGGCCTCGCCTCCGCTGGACTTCGCCCTGTCCGACTCCTACTTCGTCGTCGCGCACTTCCACTACGTGGTGTTCGGCACCGTGGTGTTCGCGATGTTCGCGGGCTTCTACTTCTGGTGGCCCAAGTTCACCGGCCGCATGCTCGACGAGACGCTCGGCAAGGTCCACTTCTGGCTGCTGTTCATCGGCTTCCAGGCCACGTTCTTCGTGCAGCACTGGCTCGGGGTCGAGGGCATGCCCCGCCGTTACGCCGACTACCTGCCGAACGAGGGGTTCACGGTGCTGAACCAGATCTCCTCGGCTGGCGCGTTCCTGCTGGGGGCCTCGATGCTGCCGTTCGTCTACAACGTCTGGAAGAGCCGCAACAACCCGCTGGTCGGCGTCGACGACCCGTGGGGCTGGGGACGCTCGCTCGAGTGGGCGACCTCTTCCCCGCCGCCGCGGCACAACTTCACGTCGATCCCGCGGATCCGTTCGGAGTCGCCGGCCTTCGACCTGCACCACCCGGAGGTGGCGCTGTCGGAGTACAACGACATGAGCGGCGAGCTCAACGACACGCTGGTCGACGCGGGCGACGACACGGGTCGACGCGGCCTGCTCGAGGAGCGCGTGAGCGGGGACTCCGAGAACCCGGTGGAGGCGTACGACGACAGCCACCCGAACCAGTCGCCGCCCTCGCCCGACCTGAACGACAGGAGCTGACGCGACATGAGGGCTGAGACCTGGGTCTTCATCTCGCTGACGGTCTTCGTCGCCGCGATCACCCCCGTCTACTGGCTGATGAGCAACGACCCGACCGGGACCGCTGCACTGACGTTGACGTTCTTCCTGCTCCTGATGATCGCCCTCTACCTGGGCCTCCTCGCTCGGCGCATGGACCCCCGCCCCGAGGACAAGAAGTCGGGCGAGATCGCCGAGGGTGCGGGCGAGCTCGGCTTCTTCCCCCCGCAGAGCAAGTGGCCGCTGTTCGTGGCCCTGACCTTCACCCTGTTCATCCTCGGGCCGGTCTTCGGCTGGTGGCTGATGATTCTCGGGGTCGTGTTCGGCACGGTCACGCTGACGGGACTGGTGTTCGAGTACTACCGCGGGGACTACGCGCACTAGCCCTTCTCTACCGAGGGCGTGGTCGCAGGGCCTCGGACGCCGTCTTCCTCACGATCAATGACGCCACTCGTCGGGCGGACCGGTTGCGGTCTGCCTGGGGAGTGGCGTCATTGCTCGTTCGTCCAGACGGCGCCGGCCCACATGACCGCGCCCTCGTCCGGCGCAGTCGGGCCCGGTGCCTGCTAACGCTCGACGAGCGACCTCTGAGACACGTCCTGCAGGCTCACCACCGCATCACGATGATCAGTGGCGCGGCGGAACCTCGAAGCGGTCGAGGTCCTTGGCTGCGTGGACCCGGGGGAAGACCACCCTCGCCTCATCGGCGAACACGTGCTCGTCCGGGTGCCGCGCGGAGTAGTGCGTCAGCACGAGGCGTCGTACGCCAGCCTCGGACGCGATGCCGGCCGCGTCGGCGGCGGTGAGGTGGGCGTAGCGCTCGGCGAGGTCGGCCTCCGTCGACAGGTAGGTCGACTCCACGACCGCGAGGTCGGCGTCGCGGCAGAGGTCGACGGCGGCCTGGCAGCGCCGGGTGTCCATGACGAACGCGAACGCCTGGCCGCGCCGGGGCTCGGTGACGTCGGCGGCCAGGACGCGGCGGCCGTCCACGGCGACCTCCCCGTCCTGCAGCAGCCGACCGATGGCGGGTCCGACGACCCCGATCTCCAGCAGCCGGTCCCGCAGCACCCGGCGACCGTCGGGCTCCTGCAGCCGCCAGCCGTACGTGGGCACGCGGTGGTCGAGCGCCCGGGCGCTCAGGACCAGCCCGGGCCACTCGTCGACGACCCCGTCCTCGGCCACGGGGTGCTCGCGGACCTCGGGACCCCCGAAGGCCGCGCTCGCGTGCCGCAGCCGGTCGATGTACGGCTGCCCCTCGGCCGGGAAGTACAGGTCGACCGGACGGTCGCGGCCGTCGAGCGCGATGCGCTGCAGCACCCCGGGCAGCCCGAGGCAGTGGTCGCCGTGCAGGTGGGTCACGCAGATGCGGGTGATGCTGCCTGCCGCGATGCCGGCCAACGTGAGCTGGCGCTGCGTCCCCTCGCCCGGGTCGAAGAGGACGACCTCCCGGTCCCACCGCAGCACGGCCGCCTGGTGGGCCCGCGTGCGCGTGGGGACCTGCGACGCGGTCCCGAGGACGACGAGCTCTCGTGCGCTCACGCTGCGCGAGCCTACGCAGGCTTCCCGACGCGGTCGCCGAGGGGAAAGATGGGTCCCATGTGCCGCAACATCCGATCGCTGAACAACGTCGAGCCGCCGGCGACCTCCAGCGAGGTCCACGACGCCGCGCTGCAGTACGTGCGCAAGATCGCCGGGACCGCCAAGCCCTCCAAGGCGAACGAGGCCGCGTTCGAGCGGGCGGTGCACGACATCGCCCACGCGACGGAGCACCTGCTGGAGAGCCTGGTCACCACCGGGCAGCCGAAGAACCGCGACGAGGAGGCGGCCAAGGCCAGAGCACGGTCGGCCGCCCGCTTCGCCTCGGCCTGACCGGACGGGCACCGCGGTAGACCCCGTGACGCACCTCGTCGACGTCGACCACCTCGTGATCGGCGCCGGAGCAGCCGGCATGGCCTTCACGGACGCGCTGATCGACCACGACCCCGACGCCCGGGTGGCGATCGTCGACCGCCGCGACGGCGTCGGTGGGCACTGGCGCGAGGCGTACCCGTTCGTCCAGCTGCACCAGGCGTCGAGCTTCTACGGCGTCGCGTCGACGCTGCTGGGTGGTGGGCGCCGCCAGACCGAGGGCCCCGAGGCCGGGCTGCACGAGCGGGCGGACCAGCCGGAGATCGTCGGCTACTACGAGCGGGTCCTGCGCGACCGGATGCTCCCGGAGGGACGGGTGCAGCTCTTCGCGCGGTGCGACTACCTGGGCGGGCGCATCTTCGTGTCCCGCGACTCCGGCGAGCGCTACGAGGTGCCTGAACGGTGCCGGATCGTCGACGCGCGCTACCTGTCGCCCGACATCCCGGCGGAGACGCCGCCGCCGTTCGCCGTGGACGGCATGCGTGTCGTCGCGGTCAACGCGCTGCCGCGAACGGACCCCACGAGCCAGCACGTCGTCGTCGGGTCGGGCAAGACCGCCACCGACAGCGTCGTCTGGCTCCTGCGCCACGGCGTCGACCCCGACGCGATCTGCTGGGTCCGACCGCGTGAGCCCTGGATGCTCGACCGCGCGAGGGTTCAGCCCGACCCGGTCGTCTACCTCGGGATGGTCGCGCAGATGATGCGGCTGGCCTCCACCGCGGCGTCGCTGCCGCAGCTGTTCGTCCGCCTCGAGGAGGCCGGGACCATGCTGCGCATCGACCCCTCGGTCACCCCGACGATGGCGAAGGCACCCACGCTGGGTCGCTGGGAGCTCGACCTGCTGCGCACCGTGGAGCACGTCGTACGCCTCGGCCGGGTCCGGACCGCTCGTCGCGGCTTCCTCGACCTCGACGGCGGCACGGTGCCCGTGGCCGACGACGCGCTCGTCGTCCACTGCGCCGCGGACGGCCTCAAGCAGCGGCCGCGGGTCCCGATCTGGCAGCCGGACGTCATCACCCTGCAGCCGGTCCGTGCCGGCTTCCCCTGCTTCGGGGCCGCTCTGGTCGGCTACGTCGAGGCGACGCGGGAGACCGACGACGACAAGAACCGGGTGTGCCCGCCCTCGTCCTTCGGCGGGTCGCTCACCGACTGGGCCCGCATGAACGTCCTCGGCGGGCGCGGCAGCGCAGCCTTCGGCGCGGAGCCGGACGTGCGGGCGTGGGCCAGCTCGGTGGCGCTCAACCCCGCCCGGGTCGCCCCGGGCACGCAGTCGGCCGCGCTCGACGCCGTGCTGGCCGAGCTCGCCGACGCCACCCCGCCGGGTCTCGCCCGGCTGGACGAGCTGAGCACCGGGTGAGCGGTGCCCCTTCGCCGGCGGAGGGTCATCTGGAGGCAGGCGCGGGTCTGTCGGTGCGGGGGCCGGGGAGTCTAGATTGAGGGCATGTCGACCGAGGTGCTGCGGTACGCCGCCTTCACGACCAGTGACGGTCGCGGTGGAAACCCTGCCGGGGTGGTCCTCGACGCCGACGGCCTGGACGACGCCGCGATGCAGGGGATCGCGGCCGATCTCGGCTACTCCGAGACCGCCTTCCTGCTCCCGCGGGACCACGAGCCCAACGTCTACGACGTCCGCTTCTTCGCGCCCCGGCAGGAGGTGCCCTTCTGCGGCCACGCCACCATCGCCTCCGGCGTCGCGCTCGTCGAGCGGCGCCCAGCCGCCGAGCTGGTCTTCCACACCCCGGCCGGTCTGGTGACGGTCAGCACGAGACGGACCGAGCACGGCCTCGAGGCCGAGCTGACCAGCGTGTCCCCGCGGGTCCGGCCCGCCCCGGAGCCGCTGGTCGCCGCAGTGCTCGGCGCCATGGGGTGGTCGTCGGGCGACCTCGACCCCGACTACCCGGTCCGGCTGGCCAACGCCGGCTCGGAGCACCTGGTGCTCGTGACGCGGACGCGCGAGCGGCTCGCCGACCTGCACTACGACTTCGACGCACTGGCGTCGCTGATGCAGGAGCACGGCCTCATCACCGTCCTGCTCGTCTGGCCGGAGGGCCGCAAGGTCTTCCACGCCCGCAACCCCTTCGCCGGGAGCGGCGTCGTCGAGGACCCTGCCACGGGCGCTGCGGCCGCCGCGTTCGGCGGCTACCTGCGTGATCTCCACCTCATCGGCCCGAGCGCCGAGTTCACCATCTGCCAGGGCGCCGACATGGGCCGCCCGAGCCGGATCGACGTGAGCGTCCTGCGCGGCGAACCGGGCGTCCGCGTGCGCGGCACCGCCTCAGCGATCTCGTGACGTCCTCGGTGATCGTCAGCCGCTCGCGCAACGTCGAGGGCACCCGGCTCGACCGCGCGGTGTGAGCGTCGGGCGCTAACGCCAGAGCATCGTCACCAGCTCGTGCTCAGCGGGCGGCCCTCCTCGTAGCCCGAGCTGGACTGCACGCCGACGACGGCGAGCTGGTGGAACTCCTCGAGCGTCGCGGCGCCGGCGTAGGTGCAGGAGCTCCGGACGCCGGCGACGATCGAGTCGATCAGGTCCTCGACGCCGGGGCGCTCCGGGTCTAGGTACATGCGCGAGGACGAGATGCCCTCCTCGAACAGGCCGGAGCGGGCGCGGTCGAAGCCGCTGGAGTCCTTGGTCCGCAGGCGGACGGCCCGGGCCGAGGCCATCCCGTACGACTCCTTGTACGCCCGGCCCTGCGCGTCGACCATCAGGTTGCCGGTGCTCTCGTACGTCCCGGCGAACCAGGAACCGATCATCACGCTGCCGGCGCCGGCGGCCAGGGCGAGCGCCACGTCGCGGGGGTAGCGGACGCCGCCGTCGGCCCAGACCGACTTGCCGAGGGCCCTAGCGGCGGCGGCGCACTCGAGCACCGCGCTGAACTGCGGGCGCCCGACACCGGTCATCATCCGGGTGGTGCACATGGCGCCCGGACCGACGCCGACCTTGATCACGTCGGCGCCCGCACCCACGAGGTCGTCGACGCCGTCGGCGGACACGACGTTCCCGGCGATGAGCGGGACGGAGCGACCCGTCGCGTCGGCGAGCCGGTCGCGGACCTCGCGGACGGCCTTCAGCGAGGAGAGCATCTTGTCCTGGTGCCCGTGGGCGGTGTCGACGACGAGCGCGTCGATGCCGGCCCGCAGCAGCGCCTCGGCCCGACCGGCGACGTCACCGTTGATGCCGACGGCCGCACCGATCATGAGCGCGCCGTCCGGGTCGAGCGCCGGGCGGTAGAGGGTGGAGCGGATCGCCGAGCGCGACGTCATCACTCCGAGCAGCTGGCCGTCGGGACCGGTTCCGGCGCTCGCCGGGTCCACCACCACGGCCAGCTCGAGGTGCGAGGCGGCGAGGGCGTCGAAGATGTCGCGCGGGGAGGTGTCGGGACCCACGACCACCAGGTCGGTGCTCATCACGTCCTTGACCTGCGCGAAGCGGTCGACCCCCGTCGTGTCCGCCTCGCCGACCGTGCCGAGGGGGCGCCCGCCGTCGACGACGACGACCCGGCCGTGCGCCCGCTTGGGCAGCAGCGACAACGCCTCGCCGACCGTCGTGGTCGGTGAGACCACCACGGGGGTGTCGAACACGGTGTGGGCGCCCTTGACCTTGCGGACGACCTCGGCGACGACCTCGGTCGGGATGTCCTGGGGGATGATCGCGATCCCACCGCGCCGGGCGACGGTCTCCGACATCCGCCGGCCGGACACCGCGGTCATGTTCGCCACGACCAGCGGGAGCGTGGTGCCGACGCCGTCGTTCGAGGTGAGGTCGACCTCGAGCCGGGAGGTCAGGGACGACCGGCGGGGGACCATGAACACGTCGCTGTAGGTGAGGTCCGTCGCGGGAGGCGGCTGCAGGAAGCGCATGGACCCATTGTCGCGCGTCCGGGACCCTGCGGCCAGATCCGCCAGCGGGACAGCGGCGAGGAGAGTACGGTGGGTGAATGGTTGAAGTTTCTACAACTCCCGCGTACGTCACCGCCGGTGAGGAGTTCCAGCGCGACATGCGCTACGTGAGCACCCGCATCACCGCGGACGGTCGGGACGGCTACCCCGTCGAGGCCGGGCGCTACCGGCTCATCGCCGCGCGCGCGTGCCCGTGGGCGAACCGCGCCATCATCGTGCGGCGCCTCCTCGGCCTCGAGGGTGCGATCTCGATGGGCCTCACCGGCCCGACGCACGACCAGCGGAGCTGGACCTTCGACCTCGACCCGGGCGGCGTCGACCCCGTGCTGGGCTACGAGCGTCTGCAGCAGGCCTACTTCGCGCGCTTCCCCGACTACCCGCGGGGCATCACGGTGCCCGCCATCGTCGACGTGCCCACCGGCAAGCTCGTGACGAACGACTTCGCCCAGATGACCCTCGACCTCTCGACCGAGTGGACCGACCTCCACCGCGCGGGCGCCCCCGACCTCTACCCCGAGCACCTGCGCGACGAGATGGACGCCGTCATGAAGCGCGTCTTCACCGAGGTCAACAACGGGGTCTACCGCTGCGGCTTCGCGGGCTCGCAGGAGTCGTACGAGGCGGCGTACGACCGCCTGTTCGTCGCGCTCGACTGGCTGGAGGACCGGCTGGCGGACCGCCGCTTCCTGATGGGCGACACCATCACCGAGGCCGACGTCCGGCTGTTCACGACGCTGGCCCGCTTCGACCCCGTCTACCACGGCCACTTCAAGTGCAACCGGTCCAAGCTCAGCGAGATGCCCGTGCTGTGGGCCTACGCACGCGACCTCTTCCAGACGCCGGGCTTCGGTGACACGACCGACTTCGCGCAGATCAAGCGGCACTACTACGTGGTGCACAGCGACATCAACCCGACCATGATCGTGCCCAAGGGTCCGGACCTGGCCGGCTGGCTCACCCCGCACCACCGCGAGCAGCTGAGCCCTCGTCCGTTCGGCGACGGCACCCCGCCCGGTCCGCCGCTGCCGGCCGAGGTCGTCCCGTCCGCGGGCAGCGTCCTCGCCGCCTAGAGGCCGGGCCAGACGGGCGCCGGGACGCGTCCTCTTAGCCTTTTCGCTCCCGCCAGCGTCAGTCATGGGGCGGTGCACCCACCCGGTGACCGCCTTGGTGCGAAAGGTTTCGGTCGTCGCGGCCGAGGCTCGAGGGAGGGGCACACCTCAGGTGGCCGACCGCACAACGTGCGCGCGGGCTGCGGATGCGTGTCGGGGGAAAAAAGACAGGTGGAGTAGAAACCTTGACCTGTGCTCCGGCCGGGTCCTAGAGTCCCGTTCACGGCAGTGCAGCCGATACTTTCTTCGAAAAGTATCGAAGGCGCCGTCGAGGGTCGGCGCTGCTCTGGTCGGCTGATCCGTGCCGCCCACGAACACGTCGGCGGACACCACCTCAACGAAGAGGAACCCTCATGTCCCTACGTCGTACCTGTCTGAGCCTGGTCACCGCGGGAGCCGTGGCCTCCGCCCTGCTCGCCGGCGGGGCCCCCGCCGCCGGCGCCGCGACCGACTCCGGCACCAAGACCCTCAAGCAGCTGGCGAAGCCGACCGGTGTCCGGGTCGGCACCGCGGTCGACACCTCCCTGCTGGGCACCGACGCGACCTACACCAGCGCCGTCGCGGCCCAGTTCAACACGGTCACGCCCGAGAACGTCATGAAGTGGGAGGTCGTCGAGCCCGAGCGCGGCAAGCTCGACTTCACCCAGGCGGACAAGCTCGTCGCCTTCGCCAAGGCCCACAACCAGAAGGTCCGCGGTCACACGCTGGTCTGGCACAGCCAGCTGCCGGCCTGGCTGTCCGACGGCCTGGCCGACGGCACCATCGGCAAGGCCGAGGCGAAGCGGATCCTCAAGCAGCACATCGCGACCGAGATGGGCCACTTCAAGGGCGACATCTGGGCGTGGGACGTGGTCAACGAGGCGTTCAACGAGGACGGCACGCTGCGTGACTCGCCGTGGTTGCGAGCCATCGGCCCGGACTACATCGCCGACGCGTTCAGGTGGGCCCACAAGGCCGACCCGAAGGCGATCCTCTTCTACAACGACTACAACACCGAGGGCATCAACGCCAAGAGCGACGCCGCCTACAAGCTGATCAAGGAGCTCCGCAGCGAGAACGTGCCGGTCGAGGGCTTCGGGGTCCAGGGGCACCTGAGCACGGACTACGGCCTGCCGAACGACATGCAGGCCAACCTGCACCGCTTCGCCAAGCTCGGGCTCAAGACCGCCGTGACCGAGGCCGACGTCCGCATCACGCTTCCCGCGAACCCTGCTGAGGTCCAGGCCCAGTCGAACGGCTACAGCTACATGCTGCAGAGCTGCCTGCTCGAGCACAGCTGCATCTCGTTCACCTTCTGGGGCTTCACCGACAAGTACTCGTGGGTGCCCAACACCTTCCCCGGTGAGGGCCAGGCCAACATCTACGACGAGAACTACCAGCCGAAGCCCGCGTACGAGGCGGTCCAGCGTGACCTCCAGCTGGCCAAGGGGATCAAGAAGCACTGACGGACCACCGGTAGCCACCAAGGAGCTCCGATGACCTCCTCTGTCGCGCGGTCCGTCCGCGCCGTGCTCGTCACCGTCGCCGCCATGGTGACGACGATGGCCGTAGCCACCCCGGCGGGCGCCAGCCCGGCGCCCGCCGGGCCGCACGGGCAGCAGTCCCGCCCGTGCCGCAACGGCTACGTCGGCCTGACCTTCGACGACGGGCCGAGCCCGACGGCTCCCGACCTCCTCAGGGCCCTTCAGCGCGAGGGTCTGCGAGCGACGATGTTCAACCAGGGCAACAACGCGCTGGCGCGGCCCGAGCTCGTCCGCGCGGAACGCCGGGCGAAGATGTGGGTGGGCAACCACACCTTCACCCACCCCAACCTCCCGCAGCTCGAGGAGGCGCAGCGGTTCCAGGAGATCGCGAGCACCCAGTGGGTGCTGCGTGACATCACCCACCACGAGCCGACGCTGTTCCGGCCTCCGTACGGGGCCACCGACGAGGCGGTCCGCGCCGACGCGGACCGGATCGGGCTGCTCGAGGTGCTCTGGACGGTCGACTCGGAGGACTGGAACGGCGCCAGCGTCGACCAGATCGTCGCCCGGGCCGCGACCCTGGCCGACGGCGGCATCATCTTGATGCACGACTGGCCGCCGAACACCGTCCAGGCCATCCCGGGCATCGCCCAGGTGCTGCGTGATGGTGGCCTGTGCGCGGGCAAGATCGTCTACACCCCGGTGGCTGTTCCGTTCGGCAGCACGAGCTTCCACGCGCACGCGGTCAAGCCGTAGGTCATCGGCCTCACCCGGAGAACGGGGTGGACCCGACCGCGGCTACGCGGCCAGATCCACTCCGTTCCTCGTCATGCCGGGTCGGGGGAGAGGTAGACCCACAGCTGCAGCGGCGGCACGTCCCCGTAGAAGCTGCTGAGGTCGAGGCTCGTCGGGCCGAGACGCGTCCAGCCCTCCGACTCGTAGAGCCGGGCCGGCCCCGGCGTGCTCTGCAGCACGTCGAGGACGGCCCGCCGCCCGGTCTCGCGGGCCTGCTGCGTCGCCGTACGGACCAGGGCCCGGCCGACCCCGCGCCCGCGTGCGTCGGGGTGGACCAGCAGCCGGGCCAGCACCGTGAGCCGCTCGGTCGGCAGCCCGGTCGCCTCCTGCGCGAGCGCGACGACGGGTTCGCCCTCGGCCCGGTGCAGCGCCACCTGCCCGACGACCCGGCCGTCGGGCCCGTCCTCGTCCACCGCGACCCAGGCGTCGGTCTCGCCCTGCGCCCGCAGGAACCGCGCCGGCTTGGCCGGCCAGTAGCGGGGGTAGCCGTCCACCGCGTGCGTCCGCTCCATCACGGCCACGCAGGCGTCGTCGTCGGAGGCGAGCTTGGTCCTGATGAGCACGGGCTCATTGTTCCGCGCCGGCCTGCACGTCTCGTCCCCTCTCGTGATCGTCAGGGCACCCCGCTGGAGCGGGGTGGACCGTCAGCAGCACCAGTCGACGGGAGGAGACGCCCGTGGCCCGCGTGAGCCGTAGCAGCGTCGTCGCCGGGACCGTCGGCGTCCTGGTCGTGGGCGTCGTCGTCGTGGGAGCAGCGGTCAGCGGTGCGTCCCGCCCGCCGGCCGTCCCCGCGGCTCCGCCGACCTCTGACACCCAGGTCTCCTACGACGGCTACACCGACAACCCCACGAACGACGAGGCCGTTCGGCGGCTGGCCGCCGGTGAGGACCCGCGCACCATCCCGGGCGTCGTCGCGGTCTCCAGCCGGCACACCGCGCCGTTGTTGTCGTCGCCCGGGAACACGCCCAGCGGGGAGCAGACGGTCCGCTAGCCGCCGGTGCAGCCGGTGCAGCCGGTGCTCGGCAGGCGTCAGGCCGCCAGGTGGAACGTGGCCGCGAACCGGTCGAGGAGCTCGCCCCGCCCGCGCAGCACCTCGACGACGCCGGTCGAGATCGCGCGGTCCGGTGCGAGCTCGCCGGAGATGAGCCGGCGGATGCCTGCCCCCGCCGCAAAGGCCAGGTCGACCGGTCCGTCCCCCCGGCTGACGTCCAGGCTGGCGCCGTCCACGCGCACGAGCAGCTCGGCGGGACCGAGGCGGGCCGCGTACGCCGTCGCCGGCAGCCGGGCGGCCACGTCGGACCGGAAGGCGGTCCGCAGGGCGATCGTCATCGAGTCGGACGTCACGATCTGCTCCTCGCGCGGGTCGCCCATCGCCTTGAAGCCCCACGCGCCGAGCGCGAGCACGACGGGCTCGAGCTCGCGCCCGTACGGGGTCAGCTCGTAGACGATGACGCGCGAGTGCGGCACCCGACGGAGGAGGCCGGCCTCCTGCAGCTCCTTGAGCCGGGTCGCCAGGATGTTGCTCGGGATCCGGGGGAGCCCTGCGGCGAGCTCGCCGTAGCGGCGGGGCCCGACGAGCAGGTCGCGGACGATGAGCATCGCCCAGCGCTCGCCCACCAGCTCGAGGGCCCGGGTGATCCCGTCGTACTGCCCGTAGTCGCGAGCGGCCACTCAGGACTGCGAGTCGGAGAACGCGGCGGGCCCCTGGGCAGCGGCGACCGGGTCCATCCAGCCGAGCTCGAGGAGGTTGCCGTCGGGGTCGTTGATCTGCCGCTGGTACATGAAGCCGTGGTCCGTCGCCGGGTGCGGCTCCGCGCCACCCGCGGCGAGCCCGGCGGCGACGGTGGCGTCGACCGCCTCCCGCGAGTCGAGGAAGATCGCGGTCGACGCCGAAGGGTTGACCGCGGGGTCGCCGATCGGCAGGTCGGTGAAGGTCTGGAAGTACTCCCGCACCAGGATCATGACGTAGCTGTGGTCCTCCTCGACGACGACGCACGCGGCGTTGTGGTCGGTGAAGAGCGGGTTGATGGTGAAGCCGAGGCCCTCGTAGAACGCCTTCGCGCGCTCCAGGTCGGTCACCGGCAGGTTGACGAACATCGCGGTCATCGGGTTCTCCTTCTCGAGGGCCCTTCGTTGGGCTGTGAACCCACACTTGCAAAAAGCAAGTAAGACGTCAACACCCCGAGCGACCAGGCCCCGATCGGTCGCGTGTCGTCAGCGGGCGACGTACGGGCCGGGCGCACCGGTGACGTTGAGCATCACCAGGTAGATGCTGGTCGTGGCGCAGGCGAAGAGCAGGTTGCGCTTGAGCCCTCCGAACGTGAGGTTGGCGACGACCTCGGGCAGCAGCAGCTTGCCCAGCAGGGTGCCGTCGGGGTGGAGGCAGTGGACGCCGTCCTCGGCCGCCGCCCAGATGCGTCCGGCGCTGTCGAGCCGGACGCCGTCGAACGCGCCGGCCGTGGAGGTGGCGAGCACCCGGCCGCCCTCCAGCCGGGCGTCCTCGGTGACGTCGAACACCCGGAGATGGCGTCGACCGGAGTCGACGACGTAGAGCTGCGTCTCGTCGAGCGACAGCGCCAGCCCGTTCGGCTGGTCGAAGTCGTCGGTCACACGCCGGCAGGTCCCGTCGGTGTCGATGCGGTAGACGTGGCGTCCGTCCATCTCCGGCTCGGCCTGGAAGCCCTCGTAGTCCGACGCGATGCCGTAGCTCGGGTCGGTGAACCAGACCCCGCCGCGGGTGTCGACGACGACGTCGTTCGGGCTGTTGAAGCGGCGGCCCTCGTAGCGGTCGGCGAGCACGGTCACCGAGCCGTCGTGCTCGGTCCGGGTGACCGCGCGGGAGCCGTGCTGGCAGGTGACCAGGCGGGCCTCGCCGTCGAGGGTGCTGCCGTTGGGGTAGCCGGCCGGCGAGCGGAACACCCCCGTCTCACCGGTGAGCTCGTCCCAGCGGAGCATCCGGTCGTTGGGGATGTCGCTCCAGACGAAGCTGCGGGCAGCCGGCAGGTAGGTCCCGCCCTCGGTCCAGCGGCAGCCGGAGGCGATGCGCACGGTGAGGGAGTCTCCGTCGACCGCGGCGAAGCGGTCGTCCAGCCGTTCCCAGGTCGTGGGCAGGGCGTCGGTGGGGGGCTGGCCTGGGCGCGTCGTCGTCACCTCCGACACCGTACGGCGGGTGGCGGGAGCGAGGTCGAGGTGCTCGCCGCCCGCTCGTCAGCCGATGACGCCGTCCCGGGCCACCGCGACGGCCTCGACCTCCACCAGCTGGTCGGGCCAGCCCAGAACCGTCACGCCGAGCAGCGTCCCGGGCACCTCGTGGTCGCCGAAGCGGCGGCGCACCACGTCCCAGGCGGCGCCGAGATCGTCGCGGGACGAGCTCGCCACGTAGACCCTGATCATGAGGACGTCGGTCAGCCGGGCCCCGGCGGCCTCGAGCGCGGCCTGGAGGTTGGTCACCACCTGCTCGGTCTGGCCGACGACGTCGCCCACGGCGACGGTGCGGCCCTCGCCGTCGAGGGGGCAGGCGCTCCGAAGCCGCAACGCGGCGGAAACAATGTGTCGCTAGCGTCGCGGACGCTGCACCACACACCCGTACGCCCACCGCCGCCTGCCGGGAGGAACCCGATGAACCTGGCGCCCTCGGACACCGAGAAGCTGCTGCTGGCCGTCGCCGGCATGGTCGCGCGGGACCGGTTGGCCCGCGGCGTCAGGCTCAACTGGCCCGAGTCGGTGGCGCTGCTGAGCACCTGGGTGATCGAGCGGGCCCGCGAGGGCGCGCGGGTCGAGGAGCTGATGAGCACCGGTCGCGAGGTCCTCACCCGTGACCAGGTCATGGAGGGGGTCGCCGAGATGATGACCGACGTGCAGGTCGAGGCGACGTTCCCCGACGGGCGCAAGCTCGTCACGCTGCACTCGCCCATCCAGTGAGCAGGCCGATCCAGTGAGCAGGAGGAGCTGACATGGCGGGTACCGCCACCTCGGGACCCGGGGCGTACCGGATCGCGCCCGGCGAGATCGAGCTCAACGCGGACCGCGGCCCGGACGAGCGGGGCGAGCTGACGTTCACGAACACGGCCGACCGGCCCATCCAGGTCGGGTCCCACTTCCACCTGCCCGACGTCAACGCCGGTCTGGAGTTCGACCGGGCGGCCGCGGCCGGGTTCCGCCTCGACATCGCCGCCGGCACCTCGGTGCGCTTCGAGCCGGGCGCCTCGCGGACGGTCGCGACGGTCGCGCTGCGGGGTCGCCGGCTCGTGCCGGGCCTGCAGATCCGGACGGCCGCCACGTCCGCCACGTCCGAGCAGGAGGGCTGAGGCGTGCGCATCAGCCGGGACGAGTACGCCGCGATCTTCGGCCCCACCGCCGGGGACCAGATCCGGCTGGGTGACACCGACCTGTGGATCGAGATCGAGCAGGACCTGACCGTCGGGGGCGAGGAGTCGGTCTTCGGCGGGGGCAAGTCGATCCGCGAGTCGGGCAACCAGTCGATCGCCACCTCCGCCGAGGGCGCGCTCGACACGGTCGTGACCAACGTCGTGGTCCTGGACCACTGGGGCATCGTCCGGGCGGACGTCGGGATCCGCGACGGTCGCATCGTCGGCATCGGCCGGAGCGGCAACCCCGACATCGCGGACGGCGTGGACCCGGCGCTGGTCATCGGCCCGGGCACCGACGTGATCTCCGGCGAGGGCAAGATCCTCACCGCCGGCGGCTTCGACTCCCACGTCCACCTGCTGTCGCCGTCGCAGATCCACGAGGCGCTCGCCGCCGGCCTGACCACCCTGGGTGGTGGCGGGACCGGCCCGTCCGAAGGCTCCAAGGCCACGACGGTCACGCCGGGCGCGTGGCACCTCAAGCAGGCCCACCGCGCGCTGGACCAGTACCCGGTGAACCTGCTGCTGCTCGGCAAGGGCAACACGGTCTCGGCCGGGGCGTTCGAGGAGCAGGCGCTCGCCGGGGCCGGCGGCTACAAGGTCCACGAGGACTGGGGCTCGACCCCGGCAGCCGTCGACGCCGCGCTCAAGGGGGCGCAGGAGTGGGGGCTGCAGGTCGCGCTGCACTCCGACTCCCTGAACGAGTCCGGCTTCGTCGCCTCGACCGTCGCCGCCATGGCCGGGCGGAGCATCTCCGCGTTCCACGTCGAGGGCGCGGGGGGTGGGCACGCGCCCGACATCCTGACCATCGCCGGCCTGCCCCACGTGCTGCCCGGCTCGACGAACCCGACCCTGCCGCACACCGTCAACACCGTCGCCGAGCACCTCGACATGCTGATGGTGTGCCACCACCTCAACCCGTCGGTGCCGGAGGACCTGGCCTTCGCCGAGTCGCGGATCCGGGCGACGACCATCGCCGCCGAGGACCACCTGCACGACCTCGGGGCCATCTCGATCACGTCGTCGGACGCGCAGGCGATGGGTCGGATCGGTGAGGTGATCACCCGGACGTGGCAGGTCGCGCACGTCATGAAGCAGGTCCGCGGCGAGCTGTCCGGCGGGCTGCCGGCCGACAACTTCCGGGCCCGCCGCTACGTGGCCAAGTACACGATCAACCCCGCGATCAGCCACGGCGTGGACCACGAGATCGGGTCGGTCGAGATCGGCAAGCTGGCCGACCTCGTGCTGTGGGACCCGCGCTTCTTCGGCGTCCGGCCGAGCGTGGTGATCAAGGGCGGCGGCATCGTGGTCGCCGCGCTCGGCGACCCGAACGCCTCGATCCCGACGCCGCAGCCCGTCCTCATGCGCCCGGCCCTCTACTGGGGCAGCGGAGCGGCGCGGTCGCAGTCGTACGTCGCGCCGGCTGCGCTCGAGGCGGGGCTCGCCGACGAGCTGGGGCTGCAGCGCCAGCTCGTGGCCTGCCGGTCCACCCGCGACGTCGGCAAGGCGCAGATGGTCATGAACGACGCCCTGCCCGAGATCGTCGTCGACCCGGAGACGCACGCGATCACGGTCGACGGTTCGAGGATCACCCCCGCCCCCGCGAGCGTCCTGCCGCTCGCGCAGCTCTACTCGATGTTCTGATCCCGGCCTCCGTGCTCGCCTCCTACCTCTCCCTGCTGCTGGCCGACGGCCGGCTGCCCACGGGCGCGCACACGCAGTCCGCCGGCGTCGAGCCGGCGCTGCGGCACGGCATGCGCGTCGACGAGGTGCCGGCGTACGTCCGGGTCCGGCTCACCACGGTGACCGAGGTCGAGGCGGCCGCCGCCGTGGTGGCGGGGCGGCTCTGGTCCCGCCGCGCGGCCGGGGAACCGGGCGCGTCGGAGCTCGTCGACCGGCCCGCGGCGGTCGAGGCGCTGGCCGAGGTCGACGCGGCCTGGCGGGTGCGGACCCTGTCCGATGCGCTGCGCGAGGCGTCCGACCTGCTCGGGCGCAGCTATCTGCGCACGGCCGCGGCGGTGTGGGACCTGACGCCGTTCGCCACGGCCCCCGGTCCGTGGTGCCGCGCGGTCGTGCTGGGGGTCGTCGCGGCCGAGGCCGGGCTCGACGCCGAGCAGACCGCGCGCCTGGTCGCGTACGACGACGTCCAGACCGTCGTGTCCGCCGCCCTGAAGCTCGAGCCGTTCGACCCGAGCCGCGGCGTCCGCTGGGTGGCCGACGCGGCGGTCGTGGTCGAGGCCCTGGTGGCCCGGGTCGCCGGGGCCCGCACCACCGACGACATCCCAGCCCACAGCGCCCCCCTCGTCGAGGAGTGGGGACAACGACACCGGACGAGCGAGAGGCGGTTGTTCCGTGCCTGACGGAAGCAGCACCACCCCCACCATCCCCACGAGGGCCCTGCGGATCGGCGTGGCCGGGCCGGTCGGCACCGGCAAGAGCTCGCTGATCGCGCTGCTCTGCCGCGAGCTCGGCACCGAGCTCAGCCTGGCCGTGGTCACCAACGACATCTACACCGACGAGGACGCGAGGTTCCTGCGCTCGGCGGGCGTGCTCGACCCGGAGCGGATCCGGGCCGTGGAGACCGGGGCCTGCCCGCACACGGCGATCCGCGACGACATCACGCAGAACCTGCTCGCCGTCGAGGACCTCGAGCGCGACTTCGCGCCGGTCGACGTCGTGCTCGTCGAGTCCGGGGGCGACAACCTCACGGCCACGTTCTCCCCGGCGCTCGTCGACGCGCAGTTCTTCGTGCTCGACGTCGCGGGCGGGGGAGACGTCGCCCGCAAGGGCGGCCCCGGCATCGCCCGGGCCGACGCGCTCGTGGTCAACAAGACCGACCTCGCCCCGTACGTCGGGGTCGACGTCGCGCAGATGGTCGCCGACGCCGAGCAGGCGCGCGACGGTCGGACCGTGCTGCCGCTCAGCCGGCAGGACCCGGCGTCGGTCGCCCGGGTGCGGGCGTGGGTGCTGGAGACGCTCGCCGAGTTCCGGGCGGGCCGGCACGTGGCGCAGGACCCGGGCCCCATGGCCCCGCACTTCCACGCCGAGGGCGGCGAAGGGCACAGCCACGCCCCCGAGACTCGCGAGACGCACAGCCACGAGCACGCGCACAGCCACTGACCTGTGGTCACCACCATCGCGGTCGACCGCGTCGACGGGCGTCACGTCACCCGGCTGCGGCAGGGTCTGCTTCGTCCGCAGGTGGTCGCGTCCTCCACGGACCGCTGCCGGATCGGGCTGCTCGCGACCACCGCGCTGCTCCTCGGTGGTGACGTCGTCGAGCTCGAGGTCCGGGTCGGTCCCGGAGCGCGGCTCGACCTCTTCGACGTGGCCGGGACCGTCGCCTACCACGGGCGAGGCGAGCCGAGCGCCTGGCACGTCCGGCTCGAGCTGGCCGCGGGCGCGGTACTGACGTACGCCGGGGAGCCCTTCGTGCTGGGGGACGGGGCCGAGGTGACGCGCACGCTCGACGTCGACCTCGCGCCCGGCGCGTCCGCGGCGGTGCGGGACACCGTCGTGCTCGGTCGGAGCGGGCAGGTCGGGGGCCGGCTCCGGTCCCTGACGACGGTCCGCCTCGGTGGGCGTCCGGTCCTGCTCGAGGACCAGCGGCTCGACCCGGCCCGCCTGCGGAGCGCACCCGGCCTGCTCGGTGTCCACCGCGTGCTGGACACCGTCGTGTGGCTCGGGGCGGCGCAGCCCGAGCCGACGACGGCCACGACGTACGCCCTCGTCGACGGGGCCGGGACCCTCAGCCGCTGGCTCGGGACCAGCCTGGCCGACTCGCCGCTGCACCGGATCGACGTGAACGCGGTGGAGGCCGGACGGGCCGAGGTCGAGGCGGTCGGCGTCGGCTGACCGACGCGTAGCAGCACGAGGCGGTGCGCGTCGGGCTGCTGGTGGTCGAACCACCCGGGCCGGACGGCCGTGCACGGCGTCCCGCCGCTCGGACGAGGCGTTCGCTGCGCCGCTTCCAGTCGTGGCCGGGGTCGCGCCTGCTGACGCCGACGGCCGCCATCACCGCGAGCGCACCTCGGCCTGCTGGGTCCCGCCGCGCGAACCCTGGGTGAAGAGGATCGCGCGGCGACCCCGGCCACCGACCCGCGCAGGTGTCTGCGCGGGTGAGGTCACCGTGGACGACCTCGACCTCGACCTCGACCTCGGGCGAGGACGCCAGGCCTCTCCACGCGCTGACTGCCGTCACGAGTGACCGGGCAAGAGCCGCCCGACGCTGTCTCGCACAGCTGCCGTCCCGCGTACACGTGGACATGGAGGTGCTCGGAGTCCTGGTGGCTCCCGGGGTTCGTCAGCACGCCGGCCGCCCCGTGGGTGACCTCGACCTCGTGGGCCACCTGCGCACGACGGCGGAGCAGCGCACGGACGTCCTGCTCGTCCTCGCCCGCCAGCGTGGTCAGCGACGCCAGGTGGCGCCCGGGGACCACGGCGAGATGGACCGGCCAGAACGGCCGGGGATGGTGGAGCTCCAGGACCCGGGTCGTCCTCGTGCACGACGTCGAGGTGCTGCCTGCGTGGGACGGCGACATCGCAGGAGAAGTCGGTGCCCGTGCAGTCCCCGTCCGGCGCGTCGCGACCCTGGCGAGGAGGCCGCGGCTCGATCGGACGCGGCTCAGTCGACGGCCTCCACCAGGTAGGTCGCCACCTGCTCCGGGTTGGTCGGGGCGACGGTCAGGCCGCTGCGGGTCAGCGCCGCCCCGGTCAGGACGACGGGGCCGCGGTCCTCGGGCACCAACCGCAGCGGCCCGAGGTGCTCGGAGGCGTGGTCGCTCGTCCCCGCCTGCCGGACCCGCCACCAGGGCGGGGGGACGACGCCGGACGGCGGCTGGTCGAGGAGCGCGGGCGTGACCCGGTAGCGCAGGGCGGGGTCGAGCCCGGGCAGCGGGACCCGCCCCAGCACGGCGACGTCGGAGCGGGACATCGAGGCGAACGAGTAGATCGCGCTGCGCCGGTCGTGCGCCACGACGCCCCCGGCGAGCAGCGCGTCGTCGGGAAAGTCGATCCGGACGAGGTCGCCCTGCAGCAGCAGCGAGCGGTGCTCCTTGTAGAAGGCGATCCACGCGCCGAGCTCGGCCAGCTCGGTCTCGGTGGCGCTGGTCAGGTCCCACTCGACCCCGAGGTGACCCCAGATGGCCGTGGCTGCGCGGAACCGCAGCTCGTGGTGCCGGCCCGTGGTGTGGGACGCACCCGAGGCGATGTGTGCGCCCATCAGCTCCGGCGGGATCAGCTGGGTGGTCCAGCGGTGCATCTGCTGGCGCTCGAGGGGGTCGATGCAGTCCGACACCCAGACGCGGTCGGTGCGCTCGAGGACCCCGAGGTCGACCCGCGACCCGCCCGAGGAGCACGACTCGATCTCCAGCCCGGGGTGCGCGGCCTTGATCTCGTCGACGAGGCGGTAGAAGGCGAGCGTCTGCTCGTGCACGCCGGGCTGCCCGGTTGGCGAGGTGCCCGCGTCGACCAGGTCGCGGTTGTGGTCCCACTTGATGTAGGAGATGTCGTACTCGGCGAGGATCGCGAAGATCTGGTCGCGGATGTAGGCGTAGCAGTCGGGGATCCCGAGGTTGATGACCTGCTGCCGGCGGGCCTCGACCGGGATCCGGCCCCCCGTCGCCATGATCCACTCGGGGTGCGCCCGGGCGACGTCGGAGTCCTCGTTGACCATCTCCGGCTCGAACCACAGCCCGAACTGCATCCCCAGCCCGGTGACCGCGTCGACGAGCGGGTGCAGACCCTCGGGCCACACGTCGGGCGAGACCGTCCAGTCGCCCAGGCCGGCGCTGTCGTCACGACGCCCGCCGAACCAGCCGTCGTCGAGGACGTAGCGCTCGACGCCGGCCTTGGCTGCCAGCCGGGCGAGCTCGAGGAGCTTCTCGTGGTTCTGGTGGTCGAAGTAGACGGCCTCCCACACGTTGATCGTGACGGGCCGGTCGGAGCCGGGGTGGTGGGGCTGTGCCCGCAGGAACCGGTGGAACCGACGGGCGACCTCGTCGAGACCGGTTCCGTACGAGGCGTAGACCCACGGCGTCTCGTACGACGCGTCGGCACCCAGCACGACCTCGCCGGGCAGCAGCAGCTCACCGCCACCGATCACCTGCTCGCCGCTCGCGAGCCGCTCGGCGTAGTGCGTGTGGTTGCCGCTCCAGCCGGTGTGCACGGCCCAGACCTCGCCGGTGGCGAAGTCGAAGCCCGGCGTCCCGACGTGCAGCAGCGTCGCCGCGTCGGGGCCGGTGCGGCCGCGACGACCCTCGCGGAGGTGGGTGCCGACGTCGAGGCGTCCGCGCTGCGGGGTGCGTTCCTTGCCCCAGCGGCCGGCCAGGTCGAGGACCTCGCGTGCCACCGCGGGCACCGGCAGCGCGAGGACGAGGTCCTGCAGCGCGTACGCGTCGGCGGCGGTGTTGGTGAGCCGGGCTCGCAGCCGGACGAGCCCCTCCGGGGTCAGCTGCACGGTCAGCTCCAGGGCCAGGCCGGCCGTGTCGTCGTCGGCCCGGACGACGAGCGCGCCGGCCCGGCCGTTCGTGACGCCCGGACCGAGCGGGACGTCGGCCCCGTCGAGCGACAGCGAGGTCACGGTGAACCTGGGGGACCAGCCGGCCCCTCCGCGCGACCCGCTCAGCCCGGGGCGTCCGGTCCAGCCGGTCCAGTGCTCGGGCAGCAGCGCGACCGAGACGGGGTCGTCGATGGAGCTCGGTGCGACGACCGCGGCCGCCGCCTCCGCCAGCGCGACGGCGTCGCCGTCGGTGAGCTCCGGCAGCGCGGCGCCCCAGTGCAGGACGCGCGGCAGCCCGCCGTCGTGGAGGTCCAGCACGAGACTGACGCCGGCGGCGGTCAGCGCGACGCAGGTCGGCGAGGCAGAGGGGGTCGTGGGCACGGGTGCACGTCCTATCAGTCGGGTCGGTAGGCGGTGATGAGAGGCGGTCATGAGCAGCCGGGAGGAGTCGGGACCAGGAGGAGCAGTCAGGAGCAGCCGCAGGAGCGGCGGACCACCAGCTCGGTGGCGAGCTGCTGGTGGGCTGGGGCGTCGGCGGGGTCGAGGACGGCCTGCAGCGCCGTCCTGGCCATGACCTCGACCTGCTGGCGGGAGACGGTCAGGGGTGGCCAGGTGAACTCCGACTGCGTCGTGCCGTCGTAGGCCACGAGCGCGACGTCGCCGGGGCACTCGAGCCCGGCCTCGCGCACCGCGCGGTACGCCCCGGAGGCCTGCTGGTCGGAGGACAGGAAGATCGCGTCGGGCCGGTGCCGCCACGCGAGCACCTGCCGGGTCGCCTCGTAGCCGCCGGTCCGGCTGAACTCGGTGCGCACCACGGGACCCGGCGGCAGCCCGTGAGCCGCGAACGCGTCGACGAAGCCGCGCTCACGCGGCTCGGGGAGACGTTCGGTCGACTCGCCGATGACCAGCGCGACGCTCGTGTGGCCGTGGGTGTCGAGCAGGTGCTCGACCAGGTCGTACGCCCCCTGCCGGGAGTCGGACCCCACGGCCGCGTAGCCGGCGAAGGGGGTGGAGACGTTGATCAGCACGGTCGGGCGCCGTGGGGCCGGCATCGCCGCGAGGGCCTCCGGCATCAAGACCGTGGAGACCATGAGCCCGTCCACGTTGCGACCGCTCAGGTCGGTGACGAGCTCGCGCTCCAGGTCGACCCGGGACCCCGAGCTCCCCAGCGTGACCAGGAAGCCGCGCTCGGCGGCCGCACCCTCGACGGCGTGCGCCAGCTCGGCGAAGAACGGGTTCGTGATGTCGGGGACGACCAGCCCGAGCATCTCGCTCGAGCCCTTGCGCAGCGCCCGTGCTGCGACGTTGGGGGAGTAGTCGAGGGCCTGCACGGCCGCGCGGACCCGGGCGGCGGTGCCGGGCGCGACCCGGCGCGGGCCCTCGTTGACCACGTAGCTGACGACCGCGGTGCTCACGCCCGCGTAACGGGCGACGTCGGCCCGGGTCGCGGCGCGGCCGTGGGAGAGCGGCCGTGCGGGCACGGTCATGCCCGGACCTCCTCCGCCTCGTCGCCAGTGGGAGCGGTCAATCTACTGCGGTAGACCACGGGTGGAAAGACCCGGGGCCAGGCGAGTCGCCGACCGAGGAAGGGCGTTGGTCCGCAGCGAGGACCGAAAACAGCCCTGACGCATGGGTTTCGCCCCAGCGTCGGTGGGTCTCCTGTGGCGACGACAGGAGGGACCTCCGTCAGTCTCAGTTCCGACACGGCAGCGACAGGGTCTTGCCAGCGGTGGATCTACTGCTGTAACTTCCTGCGCATCGAGGCGCCGCTGCTCCGATCTCGGGAGGTGCGGCGTACGCCGGTCCGAGGTTTGGAGGGATGACGATGATGTCGTGCACGAGGACGCCAGCCCGACGGGCTTGGGCTGACGGAGCTGCCGGAGCAGCGGAGTGAGCACGACCACCCCCCCGGTCGACAGCATGACGGTCGCCGGCGCGTCGACCGTCGGGAAAGGCTCCGACCGGCCGCCCGGCAGGTCCGACCTCTCGATGGCGCTGGTCTTCATCGCCCCCGCGCTCTTCGGCTTCCTGGTCTTCTACCTCTACCCGACGATCCGCGGCATCTACTTCAGCCTGACGCGCTACAACATCCTCGGCCGGCCGCACTTCATCGGGCTCGGGAACTACACCAAGCTCTTCGGCGACGCGCTCTTCTGGAACTCGATGAAGGTGACCCTGGAGTACGTCGCCCTCAACATCCTCTTCCAGACGGTCCTGGCTGTCGGGATCGGCGTCCTGATGCAGCGCCTGACCAAGAACACCGCCGTCCGCGCGGTCATCCTGCTGCCGTTCCTGATCTCGAACGTCATCGCCGCCCTCGTGTGGTTCCTGATGCTCGACTTCCAGGTCGGCATCGTCAACGAGATCCTCGCCGACATCGGGCTGGACCGGATCACCTTCTTCGGCGGCGACGCGACGGCGATCCCGACCATCGCCGCCGTGAACGTCTGGCGCCACATGGGTTACACAGCCCTGCTGATCTTCGCGGGCCTCCAGACGATCCCGGACTACGTGTACGAGGCCGCCTCCGTCGACGGCAGCACCGAGTGGCGTTCGTTCTGGCGGATCACGCTGCCCCTGCTGCGCCCGATCCTCGCCCTGGTGCTGGTGATCACGGTGACCGGCTCGTTCCAGATCTTCGACACGGTCAACGTGACGACGCGGGGTGGGCCGGGCAACGCCAGTCGGGTGATCCAGTACTACATCGTCCAGAAGGGCTTCACCGAGGGTCAGTTCGGCTACGCGAGCGCCATCTCGTTCGTGCTGTTCGTCATCCTCGCCATCGTCGCCCTCGTCCAGCTACGCCTGCTCAACGCGGGCGAGTCCGACCTGGCCTGAGAGGGGACGGACATGGTCACCACCATCGCGCCCACGTCGACCTCGCGGAAGCAGACCGCCACCGGGACCCGGGGCCGCAAGCCGGTCAACCCGGGCCGGGTCGCGGCCTGGGCCGCCATGATCATCATCATCCTCATCACGCTCTTCCCGTTCTACTGGATGCTGCGCACCTCGTTCTCCACGTCGAAGGCGCTGTTCCTCGAGCCGGGCCGGCTCGGTCCCGTCGACTTCACCCTGGGCGCGTACAAGCGGGTGCTCGGGCTCGCGTCGACGACCGAGGCGCAGGCTGAGGGCGGGTCGGGGGCGTCGGTCGACTTCTTCCTCTATCTGCGGAACTCGACGATCTTCGCCGTGGTCGCGACCGCCGGGCAGGTGTTCTTCAGCGCTCTCGCCGCGTACGCCTTCGCGCGGCTGAAGTGGCCGGGTCGTGATGTCGTGTTCTTCGCGTTCCTGACCGCGCTGATGGTGCCGCCGATCTTCACCGCGCTGCCCAACTTCATCCTGATCAAGAACCTCGGCCTGCTCGGCACGTTCCCCGGTCTGATCGCGCCGTACTTCTTCATGACGCCCTTCGCGATCTTCTTCCTGCGGCAGTTCTTCCTCGGGATCAACCGGGAGGTCGAGGAGGCTGCCAGGCTCGACGGGGCCGGCCACTGGATGGTCTTCTTCCGGATCGTCCTGCCCATGAGCTGGGCGCCGATCACCACCCTGTCGATCCTCACGCTCATCAACATGTGGAACGAGTACCTCTGGCCCCTGCTGGTCGGGACCAACGAGAGCACCCGCGTGCTGAACGTCGCCCTGGGTGTCTTCCGCTCGCAGACCCCGCAGACCGGGCCCGACTGGGCCGGTCTGATGGCGGCCGTCCTGATCGCGGCGCTCCCGCTGCTGATCGTGTTCATGTTCTTCGCGAAGCGGATCGTCAACTCGATCGGCTTCTCAGGATCCAAGTAGGGCTGCGGGCCCGTTCGAGGGCCCGGCACGAGGCGGTCCTCTGTACCGCGGCCATCCGCTCCACCAGCACGACCCACGCCAGCACGACCCACACCAGCACGACCCACACCACTGCGCCAGCCGGGGCGGTGTCACCCGAAAGGAACTGCCAACGATGGCAAGAATGCACAAGAAGCTCGGGGCTGCCCTGGTCGGCCTCGCGGCCCTGAGCCTGACCCTGACTGCGTGCGGCGGGGGCGGCTCCGACAGCAGCAGCGACAGCGGGAGCGGCGACGCGATCGACACGAGCACCGCGACCGGGGAGGTCAACTACTGGCTCTGGGACGCGAGCCAGCTCCCGGCCTACCAGGCCTGCGCGGACGCCTTCCACACGGCCAACCCGAACGTCACCGTCAAGATCAGCCAGTACGCCTGGGACGACTACTGGAGCAAGCTCACGAACGGCTTCGTCGCCGGTGACGCACCGGACGTCTTCACCGACCACCTGTCGAAGTACGGGGAGTTCGTCAGCCAGGACCAGCTGGCCCCGCTGGACGCCACCCTGGCCAAGGACGGCTTCGACACCAACCAGTACCAGCCGGGTCTGGCCGACCTCTGGGTCGGCCAGGACGGCAAGCGCTACGGCCTGCCCAAGGACTTCGACACCATCGCGCTCTTCTACAACAAGTCGCTGACCAAGGCCGCCGGCTACACCGATGCTGACCTGCAGGACCTGTCCTGGAACCCGACCGACGGCGGCACGTACGAAAAGCTGATCGCGCACCTGACCCTGGACACGAGCGGCAAGCGGGGGGACGAGGCGGGCTTCGACAAGAGCAAGATCAAGGTCTACGGGCTCGGCCTCGACGGCGGCTCCGGTGGCGACAACGGCGGCCAGACCCAGTGGAGCATGTACACGGGCTCGAACGGCTTCCAGTACACCGACAAGAACCCGTGGGGCACCCACTACAACTACGACTCGCCGGCCTTCCAGCAGACCATCTCCTGGTACAAGTCGTTGATCGACAAGGGCTACATGCCGAGCGTCGCCCAGGTCACCGGCCAGGACGAGACCTCGATCTTCACCGCCGGGAAGTACGCCACGGTCACGAACGGCTCGTGGAACACCAACGCGCTCGCCGGCAGCAAGGACCTGAGCGTCGGGCTCGCGCCGACACCGACGGGCCCGAGCGGGAAGCGGGCCAGCAGCTACAACGGGTTGGCCGACTCGATCTGGGTGGGCGCCAAGAACAAGCCGGCCGCGGCCAAGTGGGTCGAGTTCCTCGGGTCCTCGTCCTGCCAGGACATCGTGGCTTCGAAGGCCATCGTCTTCCCGGCGATCCCCGCCGACACGGACAAGGCCCAGGCCGCGTTCGAGGCCAAGGGCATCGACGTCACGCCCTTCACCCTGCAGGTGACGGACAAGACGACGTTCCAGCTCCCGATCACCGACCACGCGTCGGAGATCAAGGGCATCCTGCAGCCGGCCATGGACGACGTCCTGTCCGGCAAGGCCGAGGTCTCCTCGCTGACCGACGCCAACACGCAGATCAACCAGCTGTTCCAGTAGTCGACCGGCGAGCGTCCACGACGCCCGTCGAACCGCCGCAGGGGCGTCGTCCGGATCGTCCGGCGGCGCCTCTGTCCGCGTCCTCGTCGCGGTCCTCCTCCCCGGGGACGTCCGCGTCCTAACGGCCGGCGAGGTCGCGGAGCCGGACGACGAGGCTGCGCGCGACCTCCTCGCGTACCTGCGGCGTGCTGACGTCGTCGGCATAGGTCCAGGTGAGCGTGTTCGCGTAGCGCCGGACGTAGAAGTCGAAGCGCCGGTCGCCGCCCACCAGGCTCCACCGGACGACAGACCCCGCGTCGATGGAGACCCGGTGCCGTCCGGTGACCACGTACGAGGTGGGCGGCTCGTCGTACGGCGGGAAGGTGATGGACACCCGCCTGCAGCGGAGCAGGGCGACCCGCTTGCGGTCCAGCTCGGCCCGGGCCTGGTCGGCGTCGCCGAAGCGGGCGGTCAGCAGGGTCACGGGCTGGGCCGGGCGACCGTTGACCCCGGTCCAGGAACGGCCGTCGAGCGGCTGGGTCGATGTCAGGACGGTCAGCGGTGCGCAACCGGCCGGGTCGGTTCGCGGGTTGCGGTCAGAGGTGAACGTGGCGGGATCGGCGGGGGAGGCCAGGCCGGGACGTTCCCCGGAACGGAACGTCTCCAGCGCCGCGTCGAGCCGGAGCTCGCTCACGTACGCACTCCGGTCGAGCGCCGCGCGCACCTCGAGCACCGTGCCGACCTCGGCCCCGAGGAGCACCACCGAGCCGACGACCGCGAGCGCGACCACGCGGTTCGTCCTCGAGCGTCGCGCGGTGGGGGTCATCCGACCGGGCAGCCGCAGGAGCGTCGGACGACGAGCGTGCCCTGGAACTGGGCGTACGGGGTCGCGCGCGCCGGGTCGAGGGCGAGCGTCACCGCCGCTCGCGCCATCGCCGCGATCGGTTGCGCCACCACGGTCAGCGGCGGCCAGGAGTACTCGGCCTCCTTGGTCCCGTCGAAGCTGACCACCGCCAGGTCGCCCGGCAGCGCGAGCCCGCGCTCGTGGGCGGCCCGGAGCAGACCGACGGCCACCAGGTCGCTGCACGCGAACACGGCGGTCGGTGGGTCGGGGGAGTCGAGGAGCAGCCGGCCGGCCTCGTAGCCCCCGTCGCGGGTCCAGGGCACCCGGGCCACCGGTCCCTCCAGCAGGCCCACGTCCCGCAGCGCGTGGCGCCACCCGCGCTCGCGCGGATCCTCCAACGCGCCGCCCACCTCACCGAGGGCGATGCCGATGCGCCGGTGCCCGTGGACGCCGACGAGGTGCTCGACGGCCAGCCTGCCGGCGGCCGCGCCGTCGAGCCCGACCCCGGCGAAGCCGGAAACCGGGGCCGAGGCGTCCAGCAGCACGACCGGAGGCAGACGGAACGACCGCCGGAAGGCGTCCTGGGGCTCGTGCGAGACGCTGGCGGCGATGATCCCGTCGACCTGGCGTGCGAGCAGGTCGTCGACCAGCCGGGTCTCGGACTCGAGGTCGTGACGGGCGTTCGCGATCACCAGAGCACGACCTCGCTGGTAGGCCTCCTCGGCGATGGCCGAGGCGTACTCGGTGTAGAAGGGGTTGTCCGCATCCGCCAGCACCAGGCCGAGGATGTCCGTCCGACCCTTCCGCAGTGCTTTGGCGCTCGGGTTCGGGCGGTAGTCGAGCAGCTCGATCGCGTCGCGCACGCGTGCGGCGGTCTTGGGTGCGACCGGTTTGGGCCCGTTGTTCACCACGTAGCTGACGACTGCGGTGCTCACCCCCGCCTGGCGGGCCACGTCGTCACGCGTCGCTGCGCGTCGGTGTGCGCTCACCCCTCGCTCCGCATGGGTCGCACCTCGTTGCCTGCCAGCCCCCGTAGGCCCCAGTCGATTCATCGTAACGGAGCCAGCGGCCTCAGGATGCTGGCGTCGCGCCCGACGGGCCGGCCGAGGGGACGGCAGAGCTGGACGCGGTGGGCGTCTCGGTCGGGGTGGGTGAGCTGGAGGTGCTCGGCCTCGCGGTCGGCTCGCTCGACGGGGTCGACGACGGCGCCGTGCTGGGCCGGGCGGTGGCGCTGGCGGTGGCGCTGGGCGTGGCCGTCGGACGCTCGCTCGGCGTAGCGGTGGCGGTGGCGCTCCCGGTCGGCTTCGGCGTGGGGCGGGTACTGGGCTCGGCGACCTGGCCGACCGTCGTCCCGCTCCCGCCCGAGAGCGCCCGACCCGTCGCGAGCTCGAGTCCCGTCAGGGCCAGCGCGGCGATGACGAACATCAGCAGGGCTGCCACCAACACCTTCTTCCAGCCGATCCGGGAGCGGCCGGGAGGCACGACCGTCGTGGCCGCGGTCCGCTGCTCCCGCTCGGGGGACAGCGTCCACTCGGGCACGGGGTCCACGCTGGTACGCCGGACGGCCGGGTCGGTGCCGGTCGGGTCCGAGAGAGTCGGGCCCTGCTGCGGCCCGGACGCTCCCCCCGGTGCCGTCGGTCGAACCCGGGTGAGCACCGCGTTGACGTGCCGGCTCGTCCGACGCAACGAGGCGGTGTAGAGCGCGCCGCCGACGGCCGCGATGATGCTGGCGAATGCGGCGCCGACCACCGTCCCGGCCAGGCTCAGCCGCGAGCCGAGGGCGGCAGCCGTCATGGCGGCCAGAGCGCCGCCGACCACCTGAGCGATGGACAGGGAGCTCTTGGGCGCTCGTGCCGGTCGGGGCCCTTGTCGGGGGAGGGCGGTCGGGGGCGGTCGTGCTGGTCGATGCTCATGTCTCCGTGGTTTCGCTCCGGGCGTGGTGGACACCAGGTGTCCTCGTCCGTGACGGCCAACGGTCGGCCTCCACGGATCGTTACCGCAGGTGACCAAGGGCACAGCCCCGGGTAGCGCCCGGGGCCTGGCAGCCGGGGACCGCCCCGGACGCGACGACGCCCCACCCCCCGGACAGGGGGCGGGGCGTCGTCTGACCTGCTCGGGACTACTGGCTCGGGATCGCGCCCGAGGTCGTGGCGCCGGCCTCGATCGAGTGGTGACCGTTGCCGTTCCCGTCGTGCCCGTTCCCGCTCTCGATCTCGCCGTGCCCGTCGCCGTGGTGCTGAGCTGCCTCCAGCTCCGCCCGCGTCGGCTTGCGCAGGGTGTCGATGAAGTAGAACCGGCTCGCCCGACGACGAAGGTTCTCCCGCTGGAGCTGACCGTCGCTCAGGTCGGGGTCGGACTCGGCCGGCATCAGCGCCGCGTACTGGCGGTGCTGGGTGAGCGTCCAGGCCTCGCCCTGGCTGATGGGCGTGTGCCGCTCGGAGTAGGCACCGGACGGGTCGCGCTCGATGATGCCCGTCTCGGCCCCGTGCAGCAGACGCTCCTCGTCGGAGCGCTGCAGACCGATGCAGATCCGCTTGGTCGCCATGAAGGCGAGCACCGGCACCACGAACACCGCGACCCGCAGGAAGTACGTCACGGAGTTGAGCGAGATGTGGAACTGCGTGGCGACGATGTCGTTGCCGCCACCGATCCAGAGCATCCCGTAGGCGGCCATGGCGGCGACGCCGAAGCCGGTGCGCGTCGGGTTGTTGCGCGGACGCTCGAGGATGTGGTGCTCGGCCTTGTCCTTGGTGACCCACGCCTCGACGAAGGGGTAGATCGCCATCAGACCGAAGAACAGTGCGATCGTCCCGAGACCCGGGATCGCGACGTTCCACGACCAGGTGGTGCCGCCGAGGTGCGACTCCCAGTTGGGCATGATGCGGATCGCGCCCTCGACGAAGCCCATGTACCAGTCGGGCTGCGAGCCCGCCGAGACCTCGGCCGGGTTGTAGGGCCCGTAGGTCCAGACCGGGTTGATCTGCATCAGCCCGCCCATGAGGACCAGGACGCCGAAGACGATGAAGAAGAAGCCACCGGCCTTGGCCATGTAGACCGGGAAGATCGGGTAGCCGACCACGTTGGTCTCGTTGCGGCCCGGGCCGGGGAACTGCGTGTGCTTGAGGTAGACGACCAGCGCGAGGTGCGCGGCGATCAGGCCCAGGATGATCGCGGGCAGCAGCAGGATGTGGACCATGTAGAGACGGGCCACGATCAGGTCGCCCGGGAACTCCCCGCCGAAGACGAAGAACTCGGCCCAGGTGCCGATCAGCGGGATCGAGCGGACCAGGCCGTCGACGAAGCGCAGTCCGGTGCCGGACAGCAGGTCGTCGGGCAGCGAGTAGCCCGCGAAACCCTCGATCAGGCCGGTGAGCACCAGGGCGACCCCGAGCAGCCAGTTGAGCTCGCGCGGCTTGCGGAACGCGCCCGTGAAGAAGACGCGGAGGCTGTGGGCCAGCATCGCGGCCAGGAACAGCATCGCGGCCCAGTGGTGGATCTGACGCACGAGAAGGCCGCCACGGATGTCGAACGACAGGTTGAGCGCCGACTCGTAGCTCTGCGACATCGTGAGGCCACGGAGCAGCTGGTAGCTGCCGTCGTACTGCACCTCCGCCATCGACGGGGTGTACCAGATGGTCAGGAAGACCCCGGTCAGCAGGAGGACGACGAACGAGTAGAGCGCGACCTCACCCAGCAGGAACGACCAGTGGTCGGGGAACACCTTGCGGATGAAGGGCCGGCTGAGCTTGGCGATGCCCAGACGTTGGTCGAGGTACTCGGAGGGACCCGCGGCCAGCTTGAAGACCGGCCCCAGCTCCTGCTTGGGGGTAGCGGCCTGGACGGCCGGGGCGTCGGAAACTGTGGCTGCTGGACGAGCCATCAGTTGTCCCCTTCCTTGAAGTCATGGCGTGAGTCCCGCTCGAAATAGCTCGGGCCGACCGGGACGGTGAAACCACTCCGTGCGACGAGGTAGCCCTCGGCGTCCGTGGTGATGGGCAGCTGCGGCAGCGAACGAGCCGCCGGGCCGAAGATCACGAGCCCCGAGTTGCCGAGGTCGAAGGTCGACTGGTGGCACGGGCAGAGCAGGTGATGGGTCTGCTGCTCCCACAGGCTGATGGGGCAGCCGACGTGGGTGCAGATCTTGGAGTAGCAGAGGATCCCGCCGACCTGCCAGTCCTGGCGCGAGGCCGGGACCCGGATGGTCCGCGGGTCCATGCGGACGACGATGATCGAGGACTTGGCCCGGGCCTGCTGGAACTCGGTCCCCTCGAGCTCCTTGAGGTTCTCGGGCTGGCCGTTGACCAGCTGCCCGATCTCCAGGTCGGAGGCCTTGATGGGGACGTAGGTGATGTCGTTGACCAGGCGGACGCCCTCGTGCCAGATCGTGGTCTCGATCGTGGCCGCGCGGCGCTTCTTGGTCGGCCAGGGGCCGAGGTCGGCGAAGCTGACGATGAGCGGGATCCCCATGGCGGCCAGCGCACCGATCAGGCTGCGCCCGAGCACCTTGCGCCGGGTGATCTTCGACTCCTCGGTGCCCTTCTGGAGCTCGCGGACGACGTACTCGCGGTCAGCGGCGTCCGAGGTGGCGCTGTGCCGGTAGTCGACCATCTCGTGGTCGTCCATCAGCTGGCGCGCCCACTGGACGGCGCCGATGCCGATGAGCAGCAGCGCGAGTCCCGCGGTGGTGCCCAGCAGCACGTGCTGCAGGTTCACGTGCAGGAAGCCGAAGTCGATGTACATCGTGCGCGGCAGCGCGAAGTAGGCGACCGCGAAGCCGATGGCCAGGACCGGGACGATGCCGAACATCGTGGCCACCTGGCGGGTGGCCCGGTCGGCGGCCTTCTCGTCGACGTCGGTCAGCCGGGGCAGGTGCTCCGGGTGACCGGGGTCGGCGACCGGGTACTGCGACTCCGGGTGTGCGACGTCGAGGTCGGTGTGGCCGTCGCCAGCCGATGCGCTGCGTTCGAGATCCGTCACTTTGCCTTGACTCCCTTGGACGCGATCCAGACTGCGAAGATCACGAGTCCACCGATTCCGACGATCCAGGCCCACAGGCCCTCGCTGACCGGGCCGAGCCCGCCGAGGTCCAGACCGCCCTGGTTGGGGCGGGAGTGCAGGTCGTTCAGGTAGGCGATGATCGCCTTCTTGTCCTCCGGGCGGAGCACGTCGTCGTTGAACACCGGCATCTGCTGCGGTCCGGTGACCATCGCCTCGTAGATGTGGACGTTGCTCGTGCCCTTCAGCGAGGGGGCGTACTTGCCGCCCGGGAGCGCACCGCCACCACCCTCGTAGTTGTGGCATGCGGAGCAGTTCGTCCGGAAGAGCTCGCCGCCGCGGGCGACGTCCTCCTGGCTGACGCCGGCGGTGTCGTACTGCGACGGGTTCGGGATCGCCGGGCCCGGGCCCAGCGTGGCGACGTACGCGGCGAGGGCCGCGATCTCGCTCTCGCTGAAGCGGACCGCGTGCACCGGGGCCTGGACCTCGGACTTCGAGAGCGGCATGCGACCCGTCCCGACCTGGAACTCGACCGAGGCGGCCCCGACGCCGGCCAGGGGCGGACCCTGGATGGTGCTCGTGACCTGACCCTCGCCGTTGAGGCCGTGGCAGGAGGCGCACTGCACCGCGAAGAGGCCCTTGCCCTGCGTGACCTGCTGGCTGGTGCCGGTGTCGGCCGACGACTGCTGCTGGGGCGCGAGCAAGGTCGACAGCGCCCCCATGACGAACAGGGCGAGCAGCAGGAGCAACGCTCGCGTCGCTGGGTGCCGCCGTCGTGCTGCCAGGAATGACACTGTCTTCTACCCCTCCGTCGTTCAGTCAAGGATTCAGTTGTCTGCCCGACGACGGATGCGGTTGTGACGTGTGCGTCACCCGTCGGTGCAGTTCAGCGGTGGAGCAGGTTCGAGCGCGGTGGGACCAGGTCAGCGGAGCAGGTAGATGACGCCGAACAGCGCGATCCACACGATGTCGACGAAGTGCCAGTAGTACGACACCACGACGGCGGTGACCGCCTGCTCGTGCGTGAAGGTCCGGGCCAGGAACGTACGGCCGAGCACGAAGAGGAAGGCGATCAGCCCGCCGGTCACGTGCAGGCCGTGGAAGCCGGTGGCCAGGAAGAAGACCGACCCGTACGCGTTGGTCGACATGGTCAGGCCGTCGTGGAAGAGGTTCGCGTACTCGAAGGTCTGGCCGGAGATGAAGAAGGCGCCGAGACCGAACGTGAGGAAGTACCACTCGCGCAGGCCCCAGCGGCTGATGTTCAGCACGGAGCCGGTGCGGCCCACCTGGCCGCGCTCCGCCGCGAAGACGCCCATCTGGCAGGTGAACGAGCTCGACACCAGCACCGCGGTGTTCGCGATGGCGAACGGGATGTTCAGCAGGGCCGTCGAGGTGTCCCACAGGGGCGGGACGTTCGCCTGGGCGGCCTGGGCCGCCGTGACGTTGCGGATGGTGAAGTACGCGGCGAAGAGCGCAGCGAAGAACATCAGCTCCGACGCGAGCCAGATGATGGTGCCCACCGCCACGGCGTCGGGTCTTCCGGCCCGTCCGTAGAGACGGGACTGGGGGATCGGGTGCAGCGCGCTCTCCGGCTTGGTCATCGAGCCGGTGACGCTGTGCGAGTGTGTTGCCACGGGGTCATTATGGCCACAGATACCTGAGGGGTCACGGCCGGGCGCGGCACAGCGTGTGGTGAGCCCGGCGTCTGCGCCGAGCACTAGGCTGCTCGCGGCCCTGGGTGGTAACGGGGTCGACCCATTCGCGGCGAGTGCGCAGGAGAGTCTGATGAGCAGCCAAGCCGGTCCGGACGCGCCCGGGGCCCTGACCGTGCTGCTCTACTCCTCCAACCGGCGCACGCGCGAGGACGTACGGCTGGCCCTGGGCCGCCGCGTCGCCCGCGACCTCCCGCCCGTACGGGTGGAGGAGGTCGCGACGCAGCCGGCCGTCCTGACCGCGATGGACCGCGGCGGCGTCGACCTGGCGATCCTGGACGGCGAGGCCGTCCCCGGCGGGATGGGCCTGTGCCGCCAGCTCAAGGACGAGATCCGCCGCTGCCCGCCGCTCCTCGTCCTCACCGGCCGCCCCGACGACGCGTGGCTGGCGACCTGGTCCCGGGCCGACGGCGTGGTCGGCCACCCGGTCGACCCGGTGCGGCTCCCGGCGGTGGTGGCCCAGCTGCTGCGCGACGCGACGAGCCCCGCCGGGCGCGTGTGAGCGACGACGTCGGCCCTGGGACCGGCGTCGAGCTGACCTGGCCGGTCGTGCTCAGCGGGCTCGTCGCGCGCCGGGACGCCGACCGGGCGACCACAGGCTGGGCCATGCGGCAGATCCTGGCCGGCAGCGCCACCCCGGCCCAGATCGGCGGGTTCGTGATGGCCCTGCGGACCAAGGGCGAGACGGTCGAGGAGATCACGGGGCTGGCCGAGACCATGCTCGACTTCGCCACGCCGCTGGAGATCGGCGGGCACGCCGTCGACGTGGTCGGCTCGGGCGGCGACCGGGCCAACACGGTCAACATCTCGACCATGGCGGCGATCGTGGCCGCGGGGGCGGGCGCACGGGTGGTCAAGCACGGGAACCGGGCGGCGTCCTCGGCCAGCGGTGCGGCCGACGTGCTCGAGGCCCTGGGTGTCGTGCTCGACGTCCTGCCCGAGGACCAGCAGCAGGTCCTGGACGCCGCCGGGATCGCCTTCCTCTTCGCGCCGCTCTACCACCCCGCCCTGCGCCACGCCGGGCTCGTGCGGCGCGAGCTCGGGGTCGCCACGGTCTTCAACTTCCTGGGACCGCTCGCCAACCCGGCACAGCCGGCGGCTCAGGCGGTGGGCGTCGCGGACGTCCGCGTCGCCGAGCTGGTGGCCGGGGTGCTCGCACGTCGAGGGCACCAGGGTCTCGTGGTGCACGGCGGCGACGGTCTCGACGAGCTGACCACGACCAGCGCCTCGACCGTGTGGGTGCACGCCGACCACACCGTGGTGCGGACGTCGCTGGACCCGCTCGACCTCGGCATCGCCCGCTCCCTGCCGGACGACCTCCTCGGCGGGGACCCGCAGCACAACGGCCGCGTGGTGCGCGACCTGCTGGCGGGACGGACCGGGCCCGTGCGGGACGTCGTGCTGCTGAACGCCGCCGCCGCGCTCGTGGCGTACGAGGGGCCCGACGCGGGGCGTCTGACCGCCCAGCTCGCGACCCAGCTGGACGTGGCACGCGAGGCCGTGGACAGCGGCGCGGCCGCTCGGACGCTCGACACCTGGGTCGAGGCCACGAGGTCGGCGCGGACCGTTCGGGCATAGCCCGCCGGCTCCGGGACCGGACCTTCGGCCACCCGTCGGCGAGCCGGGAGAGTCCGTACGCTGGGCGTGTGATATCCCGCGACCTCGCCAGCCGGCTCGCCCCTGTCCTGGTCTGGACGCCCGCGAGCGGCGACCAGTTCTTCATCCCGCGGCCGGAGATCTCGGAGTCGGTCTTCACCGTCGCCGACATGGTGGTGGAGCTGATCGAGAAGCACGGCGAGACGCGATTCCACTTCAACGGCACCGTCGAGTGGGCGCTGGACTCCGTCGAGTCCGACGCCGTGGTCTGGATGCCGCGCGAGGAGCAGCTGCGGACGCTGCTCGGCGAGGCGTTCCTCTCCCTCGACCGGGTAGGTGACGGCTTCGTCGTCAGCGGGGCCGGACCGGCTGGGGCGTTCCACACCGAGGCGCGGCCCGACGCCAGCGACGCCTACGCCGAGGCGCTGCTCGTCGTGCTGCCCGCCCGCGCCACCGCGTCCACCGCACCGGTGGGCGCCCTCACCCGCTGAGGACCCGCAGGCCGCAGGCCAGGAACGCGCCGGTCAGCATCGAGGGTGCGTAGGCGAAGGCCCCCCGGCGCCCGCGCAGCGCGAGCACCATCCCGACGGCTGCACCGGCGAGGCTGCCCAGCAGGAGCATCGTGACCAGGGTGGACCAGCCCACCGCCGCGCCCGCTGCGCCGAGGACCGGTGCCAGCCGGACGTCGCCGAAGCCGAGCCCGCCCCGCGACAGCCGCCACAGCAGGAGGTAGAGCAGCGCGGCTGCGCCCGCACCCACCGCGCTCCGGGCCAGGAGGGCGACGCCCCCCAGCAACGCCGCCAGCACGGTCGCGCCCGCCGTGGCCGCCCAGACGAGGTGGGTGAGCCTGAGCGGCAGCCAGGTCGTCCGGGCGTCGACCGCCACGAGCACCAGCGCCGGCCCGCACAGCACCCACCACAGCGGCCACGTCGCCGTGGGCAGCGTCACCGCCACGAGGCCGGCCCCCAGGGCGGCCAGGACCGTGCAGACCAGGACGAAGCGGCGCGTCGGCAGCGCGCGGTAGAGCGCCTTGCCCTCCGGCTCGGCCGGCTCGGGGAGCCGGACCAGCACGGCCCTGGTCCCCAGCAGCACCGGGAGCGCCGCGACCACGACCAGGAGCAGGACCCCCCACCCGTACGCCACCGGGCCGGGGAAGGGGGACACGGTCGGCACCGGCCGATCGTACGGAGGGGCTGCGGCTCACGCGGCCGTCGCCACCTCGACCAGGTCCTGGTCGTCCCGGGTGGTGGGCAGCACCCGGGCGAGGCCGACCAGCCGGACCGCGAGCAGCCGGTTGCAGTGCGTGCGGTGCTCGAGCGAGCTCAGGTCGGCCAGCCCGAACCCCACCGCGGCCGCCACCTCGTCGGCTGACCAGCTGTTGGCCTGCAGCCGGCGCAACGAGGTGCGGGCGGCCGCCGCCGGGGTCAGGCACCAGCGAAGCCCGCGCACGTCGTCGGCGCGGACGTGCAGCAGGCGACGTGCGGTCTGCGGGCTGATGCGTCGGGGCAGCCGACCGGACCGGCCCTCGAGCAGGTGCTGCACCGCCCGGGTCGACAGCCCGAGCACCACCGCTGCCTCCGCCACGCTCAACGAGCCGACCGACATCAGGTGCTTGAGATGGGCCCGGAACGGCCGCGCGTCGACCCACCGCGGGTCGGGCTCGCCGGCCTGGAGCGGCAGAACGGCGTCCGCGACCTGTGGTCCACCCGGCTGACCCGCCCTCGCCCTCTCGTTCGTCCCCGCACCGCGCGCCTGCGTCGACACCACCACGTCGTCCCCCGTCTCCGTGGGCTCCGTGCTGGAGCCCTCACCGAAGAAGGCCGCTGCGGGGCCCTCGATGTTGCATGGGTGGTGTTGTCGGCCGGGGCGCCGGTGTTGTCCGAAGGTCCGGACAGACGGCTGCGGGCGGCCTGGTGGGTCCCAGGCCGCCCGCAGGCGTCAGTGCTGTGGAGCTGTGGAGCTGTGCTGTGCGCTTAGTTCTCGGAGCGGGTGAACCCGGCCTGCTGGGCCGCCTCCTCAGAGCTGAACCAGACCTGGGCGATGGTCCGGCCGTAGCTGTTCGAGTCGGGCATGTGGTATCTCATCGACCGCTCGTTGCCCTCGATCGTGTAGCCCTCCGGCGGCTCGACGCCGACGTAGGCCCCGGGCATGTCGTACCGCTCGGGGTGCGCGTCGGGCCCGCCACCCATCGCCGCGTCGTCCTCGGCCCGCACCGCGGACTCGGGCTCCTCGTAGACCCGCTCCTCAGCGGCGGCGACCTCCTTCTCGACGTTCTTGTCGGAGAAGGGCGTGCTGGCCCCGGCGCCTCCGAACGTGCCCTCGGAGGAGTCGGAAGACCCCCCTGACCCGCCGGACGTCGAGGCGCCAGAGCCCTCCGAGGTGGCCGAGCCGCCGGAGCCGTCGGAGCCGGCCGAGGTGCCGGTGGGCACGGACGGGGCGTCGAGGGCCTCGTCCGCGTCGGCGACCTCGTCGACGGTCTCGTTCCGGGCCGCGATGGCCGACTCGTCGGTGTCGACGGTCTGGGCTGCGTCGGACGAGCCCACGGTGCCGTAGAGCGACGTGGTGCTGGCGACGACCTCGGTCTCCCCACCGGTGTGCTCGGGCTCAGGGGTCGGCGTGGCCACCCCGGCCTCTGCGGAGACGGGCGGCGCGTACGGGGTCGTCGGCCGGGCGGTCTGCCACTGCGAGCCCTTGTCGCCGGCGAGCCTGCGGACGACGACGTACGTGGCTCCGGCGGCCGCCGCGACCACGGCGAGCGTGGTGAACCATCCGCGCTTCTTCGTCGCGGGCGGGGGCACGACGACGGGCTCGTTCTTGCTGCTCTGCACCAGGGCCTTTCCTCGTTCGGTCGCTGCGCTGAGCAGGGGGGAGGCGGACGCCGCTGCGGACGCGGCAGCAGCACCCACCGCGGGGAGGTAGTCGGTGCTCACCTTGTCGCGGGCACCGGCGAAGGCGTCCTTGGCGGCGTCGAGCGCCGCTCCGGCGGCCTGCTGGGCGCGGGGGCCGACCTGCTGGGCGTACGGGCCGACCGCGTCCGCGACCTGCTGGGCGTACGGGCCGACCGCGTACGCGGCCTGCTGCGCGTAGGGCGCCACCGCGTCGCGGGTCTGCTGCGCGAGCGGGGTCACCGCCTCGACGGCCTGCATGGTCAGGGGGGTCACCATCTCGGCGGCGATGTGCGCCCACGCGACGGTCTTCTCGGCGGCGGCCAGCGCCACGGGGGAGACCTGGTCGACGGCCTCCCGCGCCAGCGGGCCGACGCGCTCGGCCAACGAGGCGACCAGCTCCTCCGCAGCGGGGATGACCTTGTCGCGCACGACCTCGCCGGGTTCAGGCGTCTTGTTCACAGGTGTCTCCTCCAGACGGGCGGCCGGTGTCCACCAGCCACCACAAACGGTAGCGTCCGCCCTGGTCAGGCCCGTGACTCGGGCTCCGTTGGGGCGATCTGCCAAGATGGAGGGCCAGCCGCGCGGACCCCCCGGGGTCCCGACCGCTCGCGGCCGGCGTCCGGGAACGCTCGGACCCTCATCAGAAAGGTGCCCCTTCACGTGGCCCAGCAAACGGCAGTCCTGCACACCAACCACGGCGACATCGCGCTGAACCTCTTCGCCGACCAGGCTCCGAAGACGGTGGCGAACTTCGTCGGACTGGCCGGAGGCACCCTGGAGTACCAGGACCCGCAGACCGGTGCCAAGACGACCGGTCCGTTCTACGACGGCGTGATCTTCCACCGCATCATCGACGGCTTCATGGTCCAGACCGGCGACCGCCTCGGCACCGGCACCGGCGGCCCGGGTTACACCTTCGCCGACGAGTTCCACCCCGACCTGTCGTTCAACCGTCCCTACCTGCTGGCCATGGCCAACGCGGGCCCCGGGACCAACGGCTCGCAGTTCTTCATCACGGTGACGAACACCCCGCACCTCAACCGCAAGCACTCGATCTTCGGCGAGGTGGCCGACGCGGCCAGCCGCGCCGTGGTCGACGAGATCGCGAACGTGAAGACCGGGCGGGGCGACCGTCCGGTGGACCCGGTCGTGATCGAGTCGGTGACGCTCGGCTCGGCCGACCCCGTCTCCTGATGCTGCTCCCGACCGACCGATGACCTCCCGATGACGGCCGAGCCGACGGGGCCCGACTTCGCGGACCCGGGGTTCGCGGCCTGCTACCGGCACCCCGACCGCCAGACAGGCATCGCCTGCCAGCGGTGCGGGCGCCCGATCTGCGGCGAGTGCATGCAGCCGGCGTCCGTGGGGTTCCAGTGCCCGCGGTGCGTCGGGGTCGGTCGGGCCGGGGTGCGTGAGCCCAGGACCCGCTTCGGCGCCCGGACGACGGCCGGCGGCGGTGTGGCGACGAAGGCCGTCATGGTCGCGCTCGCCGTCGTCTACGTCACGAACTTCGTCCTGCGGGGCGGGGTCGTCTCGTGGCTGATCCTGTTCAACCCGGCGGTCGCCGACGGCGAGCTGTGGCGGCTCCTCACCAGCGGCCTCGTCTCCGGTGGCCTGCTCGGCCTGGTGATGAACCTGCTGGTGCTCTGGCTGGCCGGCCGCGCGATCGAGTCCGAGGTCGGTCCGGCCCGGTTCCTGGCGATCTACCTCGCCGGCACCCTGGGCGGGTCGTGCCTGTTCTACCTGCTCGCTCCGGCGGAAGGTGCCACTTTCGGGGCTGCCGCGGCGGTGGTGGGTCTGCTGGCCGCGAACGCGATCGGCAAGCGCAAGAGCGGCGAGGACGTCCGCGGCGACATCGGGCTGTTCGTGATCCTCGTGCTCTACAGCCTCGTGATCGGGTTCTCCAGCTACGGCTGGCTCACCATGATCGGTGGCATCCTCGTCGGGGCCCTCGCGGGCGTCGTCCTGGCGTACGCACCCCGGCGCAACCGCACCGTCGCCCAGGTGGTCGGGCTGCTCGCGGTCGTGCTGCTCTGCCTGGCGGCGGTGCTGGTCAAGACCTTCGTGCTCGTCTGACCTGGTTCCCCTTCTGACCCGTGTGACCGTCCTCGTCGTGCGGCCGCTTCGCTCGATCTCAGGCGATCGACGACACCGAGGGCACCGGCACGGGGCTCAGAAGGGGCTGGTGCAGGACCACGACAGCCACCACCAGGCTGGCGAGCAGCAGCACCACGAGGACGAGGACGGCCACCAGGAGCATCCTCGTCGTCACCCGCGGTCCGACGGGGGCGAGGTCGGCCGCGATCGGCTCGCCGCCGGAGGGCGAGGTCTGGACGTCCCCCGGGTGCGTCGGCCCGGGGTCAGTCGCCTCCAAGGGAGAAGGCCGCCTCGAGGTCGTGCGCCGAGTAGGCGCGGAACGCGATGTGGGTCTCGGTCCGCAGGATCCCGGGGACCTTGTTGAGCCGGTCCGCGACGACGCCGGCCACCTGCTCGTGGTCCGCCACCCGGACGATCGCGACGAGGTCGAGCGCTCCCGTCACGGAGTAGACCTCCGAGACCCCGGGCAGGGCGGCGACAGCCTCGGCCACCTCGCTGATCCGCGCCACCTCGGCGTTGATGAAGACGATCGCGGTCACCACGACCGCCATCCTAGGGTCGTGCCGCTCGGCGGGCGCAGCGCCCGGCTCAGGCGCCGGCCCTCGCGGGCTGCAGCGTGGTGTCGCCGCCCAGCGCGTGCTGGACCAGCGTGTCGTGGTCGAGCACCGCGTGCAGCGGCCAGGCCCAGTCGCCCTCGATGTGCATGAGCCGGACCCCGGGCTGCTCCAGCCAGTCGGCGATGCGTTCGGTCTCCTCGATCCCCGCTGCGGGCAGGGGCGACGGCGCGGGCCGTACGGTCTCCGCGGTCGCCACCGTGCTGCGGGCCACGGCCTGGGGGACGTCGTGGGGGCCCGCGACGCCGGTGCTGGCCAGCCGGCCGTAACGGACCACGTGGATGTCCCAGCCCGACCCCTCCCGGCGTGCGGCGACGATCTCCGGGCAGGCAGCCAGGCTCGTCACCCGGTGGAAGCGGCGGGCCGTCCGGGCGAGGGTGTCCAGCCGGCGCCTGATCGTCTCGGCCTCCTCGAAGCGTCGCTCCCCGACGAGTCGGGTCAGCCGGGTCGACACCGCAGCCACCGCCGGCCGGGCGTCCGAGCACAGCGCGGCCCGGACCCGTTCCACCAGGGCCGAGTACTCCGAGGGTCCGATCGACCCGTCGCACGGCGCGGAGCACCGCCCCATCGCGGCGAGGGCGCACGCCGTGGTCGGCCGGGTCGCGCTCAGCTTGGTGGTGCACTGGCGCAGCGGGAAGCCGTCGTAGACCGCGAGCACGACGTCCTCCGCGGCCTGGCGGCGCGTGAACGGTCCGAAGTAGGTGGCGCCGTCCTCCTTGACCGTGCCCACGATGGACAGCCGCGGGAACACGTCCGTCGTGATCTTGACCCAGGTCATGCGCTCCGGGAACTTCGACCGCCGGTTGTAGCGCGGCGCGTGCGCCGCGATGAGCCTCAGCTCCAGCACGTCCGCCTGGAGCTGGGTGTCGCAGGGGATCGTCTCGACGCCGGTGGACACCCGGACCATCTCGTCCATCCGCCGGCGCTTCTCGGCGGCCGTGAAGTACGTACGGACCCGGGCGCGCAGGTTCTTGGACTTCCCGACGTAGAGGATGTGGCGCTGGGGCTGGCCGTCGGCCCCCGCGGCCTGCTCGGCCACGAAGAGGTAGACCCCGGCCGTCTCGGGCAGCCCCGCCGCCCAGGTGCGCTTGGCACGTCGCTGCGGCGAGACCTGGCGGCTGAACTCCTGCAGGTCCTCCAGCGTGTGCACCCCGAGGTTGCCCACCCGCTCCATCAGCCCGTGGAGCACGTCCACCGTGGCCTGCGCGTCGGTCAGCGCCCGGTGGTTGGGGGTGACGGTGGTCCGGAAGTGGTGGGCGAGCGTCCCGAGCTTGCAGTTGGGCACCTCGTCCCGCAGCAGGACGACCCGGGCCAGCGAGGCGGTGTCGAGGACCGGCCAGCGCGGGTACGGGTAGCCCAGACCCTCGCACGCCCGGCGCAGGAAGCCGGTGTCGAAGGGCGCGTTGTGGGCGACCACGACGGTGCCCTGGGCGAAGGCGAGGAACGCCGGCAGCACCTCGCGCAGCGTCGGTGCGCCCGCCACCATCGCGTTCGTGATGCCGGTGAGCACCGCGATGAGCGGCGGCACGTGCGTACGCGGGTTGACCAGCGTCTGGAACTCGCCCAGCACCTCGCCGCCGCGCACCTTGACCGCACCGATCTCGGTGATCCGGTCGGTCTCCGCGCCCCCGGTGGTCTCCAGGTCGACGACGCAGTAGGTGAGGTCCGCCAGCGGGGTGCCGAGGTCGTCGAAGCTCGCCTGCGCCGCCGAGGTGGTCATGCCGCGGAACGTTAGGTGCTGGTTCTGACAGTCCGCTCGCACGCCTGTTCGACCGGCGCGCCTCCTGCCCGAGTCGGTGCGGCGGAAGGAACCGCTGGCTCCAGACCCCCGGACGCGCATCGAGCTGTACGGAGTCAGCGTCTCGCGGGGAAGGGGAGCTGTGGGAGCCCAGGGGCTCGGGGTGGGCGGTCGGCGTCCCCAGGGCGACCTCAGGCCGTGGCGAGGACCTCGCCGTGCGGCACGAGGAACCAGCCGCGCGGGTCCTCGCCGAACGCGAGCCAGCCCTCGGCCAGCCGCTCCAGCTCGGCGCGGTCGGCGAGCCCGTACGCCAGCGCGGAGGTGGCGAACGACGACGCGGTCAGCCGTTCCGCCCAGGTCTGGCTCCACCAGGCGAGGTCCTCGAGCGAGGCGTAGCACCAGACCGAGCCGGTCGCGGCGACCCGCGAGAACCCGGCCTCGAGCACCCACGCCTTCAGCCGCCGGCCGGCGTCCGGCTCGCCACCGTTGCGTCGGGCGAGCGCCTCGTAGAGCTCCAGCCAGCGACGGAGCGCCGGGGTCTCGGGGAACCAGGTCATGGTGGCGTAGTCCGCGTCCCGCACGGCGACCAGCCCGCCCGGTCGGCAGACCCGGCGCATCTCCCGCAGCGCGGCCACCGGGTCGGCCAGGTGCTGGAGCACCTGGTGGGCGTGCACGACGTCGTACGTGGCGTCCGGCGCGTCCAGCGCGTACACGTCGCCGACCTCGATCCGGACGTTCGTCAGCCCACGGCTCGTCACGAGCTCCTGCGCGGCGGTCACGGCGGCGGGCGCGGGGTCGAGGCCGACGACCTCCGCCACCCGGGCGGCGAGGTCGACGGTGATCGTGCCCGGCCCAGCGCCGACGTCGAGCAGGACATCGGTCGGGCGCAGGTGGGGCAGCAGGTAGGCCGCCGAGCTCTCCGCCGTGCGGCGGGAGTGCGCCGCCAGGACGGAGCTGTGGTGACCGTGCGAGTACGTCTCCCGCCGTCTGGTCGGTCCACCTCCGCGGGGTGCCTCCGGAGCCGGGTCTCTGGTGTCGTCGCCTCGAGTCACGGTCCGAGTCTCACAGGAGTGTCAGTGGGGGTGGTCAGAGTGTCCTCGGCGGGTCGGTGGCGTGGGGGACGCCACCGGGCCACCACGACGGACGACCAGCACCACGGACACAGCACCACGGACACACGACCGACACAGCACGACCCCACGGGCACCACACATGACGCCGGAGCACCCGGCTCGACCAGGAGGACACATGAGCGAGCGGAGCACCTTGCACGTGGACTGCGACACCTGCTCGGTCCGAGGGCCGGCCTGCACGGACTGCGTGGTGACCGTGCTGCTCGGTCTCCCGGGTCCGCGCGTCGACCTCGACGGCGACGAGCAGGAGGCGCTCTCCGCGCTCGCCGGTTCGGGTCTCGTCCCGCCGCTGCGCCTGGTCCCACGGGCTCGCCCCGTACGGAGCGTGCCCTCGCCGGGGTACGCGGACTGGGAGGGTCTGGACGAGCCGGAGAGGTTTCTCCCCGTTTCGTGACCTGTGCACAAGTCCCACCGGGGTTTGCCAGTGACCAAATCGTGACCTAGCCTGAAGCGACCGAAGCGCTTGAACGATTGACGAACTTGTTGACAAGGATGTCTGTGGCGCTTCGACAACGCTGTGAATTCCCTCTCCCAGGGACGCCTGCCGTGAGTCTCGGGCACACTGGGTGACGGGGTCCAGGACGAGTTCTGGGTTTGCAGGGCCGTTCCGGGTCGTCCGCGTGCTCGCGGACGGGACCGGATGCCGTCAGACGAAGGGGTTAGACCGCGTGTTCCCACGCCTCCGCGAGACCAGGGCCGCCACCCGATGGGTGGCGCTCGGACTCTCGAGCCTGGCGCTCGGCACGGCGATGTTCGCCGGACCGGTGTCGACGGCGTCGGCCGACCCGGCTGTGACGGTCGCTGACGCGAAGGCCCAGATCGAGCAGCTCCAGGTCGACGCCGAGGCGCTGGACCAGAACTACCTCGCGGTCGAGCAGCAGGTCGACGCCTCGCAGGCGGACCTCGCGCTCAAGCAGCAGGACGCCCAGCTCCAGGCGCAGAAGGTCGACGCGCTGCGCAAGCAGGTCGGGCAGGCCGCGCTCGCGCAGTTCCAGGACCGCAACGTCGACACCGCGGCCCAGCTCTTCCTCGACTCCGACACCGAGGGCTTCCTCTCGCAGATGTCGACGATCGAGAAGGTCGGGGCCAACCAGAACCGGGTCCTGCAGGACTTCCAGCAGCAGAAGGCCGGTCTCACCGACCTGCAGAGGTCGCAGCAGACCGACCTCGCAGCGCTGAAGAAGAAGGAGTCCGACCTCGCGGCCCTCAAGGCCGCGTCGGACAAGAAGCTCACCGAGGCCAAGGCCGTGCTGGCCAAGCTGACGACCGAGCAGCAGCAGGCGCTCGCCAAGCAGGACCAGCAGCAGACCCAGGCCGCGACCACGCTCGCGGAGAGCGCGCTGGGCACGACGCCCGACACCTCCAAGACCGCCGACACCTCCAAGGCCGACGACAGCTCCAAGGCCGACGACAGCTCGAAGGCCGACGATCCTGCGACAAAGGCCAGCGACGGCAAGGGCCAGGTCGCCCTGGACTGGGCGCGCAAGCAGCTGGGCAAGCCCTACAAGTTCGGCGCCACCGGCCCCGGCTCCTTCGACTGCTCGGGCCTGACGCTCGGCGCCTGGAAGGCGGCCGGCGTCACGATCAACCGCACCTCGCAGGCCCAGTTCCGCAACGGACGGGCCGTCTCCCGCGACGACCTGCAGCCGGGCGACCTCGTCTTCTTCTACAGCGGGATCAGCCACGTCGGCCTGTACGTGGGCGACGGCACGATCATCCACGCTCCGCACCCGGGTGCGGGCGTCCGCTACGCCAAGCTGTCCACCATGCCGTTCGCCGGCGCACGTCGCCCCGCCTGACCTCTCCGGTCTGTGCGCCGTAGCCCGGGCATGACGGGCCAGGTGGTGGCGACCCCCTCGCTCTGCCGCGTCCGACGCACGCTCGTCGGGCTGCTGGTCTGCCTGGTCCCGCTCGGCGCCTGTGCCGAGCCCGGTCCGGATCGCCCGGCCCGGCCGACATCCGCCCCGCCGAGCCCGAGCCCGAGCCCGCTGAGCGCCACCCCGGCCTCGGCCTCGGCTTCGACGACCTCGCCCGGCGCAGGCACCACCTTGCCGCGACCTGCGGCACCCGCCGACGCGCAGGCTGCGGTGAACCGTCTCTTCGCCGCGGGAGCCGCGGGGGACCGAGCGGGCTGGAACGTCGGTGTGACAGCCGTCGACCCCGCCTTCGCCGCCCGGTCCTCCCTGCTCTTCGACAACCTCCGTACGTTGCGGCCGACGCGGCTCCGGGTCCGTCTGACCGGTGCCGAGCAGCAGCTGCCCGCGGCCCGGCGGGCCGAGCTCGGTGCCGGAGCGCGGGTGGTGCAGGCGCGGCTCGGCTGGCGGTTCCGCGGCGAGCGGGCCGACGCGTCCTCCACGGTGTGGCTCACGCTGGTGCCCGGCCCGCAGGGCGACCGCCTCGCCGGGACAGGTGACGGCGCGACGGTCGACACCCCCGCCACGCCCCTGTGGTGGTTGTCCTCGGTGACCCGCCGGACCCGCGGGGACGTGACCGTCCTCGTCGGACCCGGGCAGGACGCCGACCGGTGGGCCGGTCTGGCGAGCCGGGCCGCGGCCGGCGTGCGGGACCACCTGCCCGACCCGCTCCGCAGCGGCTGGGACGGGCACCTGGTCGTCGAGGTCCCGGGCAGCGAGGCCGACCTCGCCCGGCTGCTCGGGGCCGCTCCCTCGGCCTACGCGACGACCGCCGCGGTCACGCGGCCCGAGGGCCCGACCACCGGGGCAGCCGTACGCGTCGTGGTCAACCCCGCCGTGGCCAAGGACCCCGAGGACGAGCTGGGGACGACGCTGGTGCACGAGACGGTGCACGTGGCGACGCGGTCCGCGAGCTCGGACGCACCGCTCTGGGCCGTGGAGGGGCTGGCCGAGCACGTCGCGCTCCAGGCGCACCCCCACCAGCGCCACGACGAGCGGGCGGCGTTGCACGCGGGGAAGGTCCCGGCGCGGCTGCCCGGAGACGCGGCGTTCGCGGCCGGGAGCAAGGACGTCACGGCGGCGTACGCGCAGGCCTGGCTGGTGTGCCTCTCCGTCGCCGAGCACCGCGGGGAGAGCGACCTGGGTCGCTTCTACCTCGCGCTGGACGACGGCTGGTCGGTCGAGGCGGCCGCCCGCTCCACCCTCGGCGTCGACGACGCGGTGGTCCTGGGCTGGTGGCGCGCCGAGCTGCGGCAGGCCGCCACCGGCTCCGGGGGCTGATCGCGCCGTGCCCACCACGCTCGTGGTGACCAACGACTTCCCGCCGCGGATCGGCGGCATCGAGTCGTTCGTCGCCTCGGCCTGCCGGCTGCTGGACGACGACGTCGTGGTCTACACCTCGGGACCTCCCGGGGCGGCGGCCACCGACGCCGGCCGCGCGTACCCCGTCGTGCGGGACGGCGGGCTCCTGCTACCGACCGCCCGGGTCGCTGGGCGGGCGGCGACCCTGCTGCGTGAGCACGGCGCCAGCCGGGTGCTCGTCGGGGCGGCCATGCCCCTCGGCCTCCTCGCCCCGGCCCTGCGGCGGGCCGGGGCCGACGCCGTCGTCGCGCTCACCCACGGGCACGAGGTGTGGTGGGCGACCGTGCCCGGGGCCCGCGCCGCGCTGCGTCGCGTGGGGGACGCCTGCGACCACCTGACGACGATCTCCGACTTCACGGCACGGCTGATCGCCCCCGCACTCAGCCCCGCCGCGCGGGACCGGCTGCGCCGGCTGCCGCCCCCGGTCGACACGGACGTCTTCGGCCCCGCTGCCGGGCGCACCTCGATCATCACGGCTCCGACGGTCGTCGCGGTCGGACGCTTCGTCGCCCAGAAGGGCTTCGACGTCCTCCTCCGCGCCTGGCCCGGGGTGGTCGCCGGGCTGGGTCCCACCCGGACCCCCCGGCTCGTCCTCGTGGGCGACGGGCCGCAGGGCCCCCGGCTCCGTCGCCTCGCGGAGCACCCCGGGGCCGCCGGGACGGTCACCTTCACGGGTGCCCTGGCGGCGCCCGACGTCGCCGACCAGCTCCGGGCGGCGCACGTCTTCGCGCTGCCGGTGCGGACGCGGTGGGCGGGGCTGAACCCCGAGGGTCTGGGTCTGGCCGCGCTGGAGGCGGCCGCGTGCGGCCTGCCGGTCCTCGTCGGCGACTCGGGGGGCGCACCCGAGACGGTCCTCGACGGCGTCACCGGGCGGGTGCTGCCCGCGAGCGACCCGTCGGCCTGGACGCGGGCGCTCCTGGAGCTCCTCGGCGACCCGGTCGGTGCCGCCGGGCTGGGGGAGCGCGGCCGGCAGCACGTGGCGGACCGCTTCGGCCCGCAGCAGGCCCGGGGGACCCTTCTTGCCGCGCTCGGTCTCGGTCCCGATCCCGTACCCTGAGCGGGTGCCAGGGCAGACGAGCTCCAGCGTCGTGATCGACGCCGAGCCCGAGGAGGTCATGGCGGTGATCGCGGACTTCGAGGCCTACCCCGCGTGGGTCGACTCGATGGAGCGGGCCACGGTCCTGACCGAGAACGACGGGCTGGCCGACGAGGTGGAGATGGTGCTGGTGCACCCGCTGTTCTCCGACACCTACGTGCTCGCCTACGACTGGGCGCCGGACCAGGTGTCCTGGCGCCTCGTGCGCGGCGGGCGCCTCACGGCCATGGACGGCTCGTACGTGCTGACGTCGGACCGCAGCGCGACGACCGTGACCTACACGCTGGCGGTCGACACGTCGCTGCCGATGATCGGGCTGCTGCGCCGCAAGGCGGAGCGCACGATCGTGGACGGCGCCCTGAAGGGCCTCAAGCGCCGGGTGGAGGCCTGAGCGGCACGAGGCCGGTCGGTGTCCGGCAGCCCCGACCCCGGCTGCTCCCCGAGCGGCTGAGCGTGGGCGTCGACATCGGCGGCACGAAGGTCGCCGCCGGCGTGGTCGACGAGGCGGGCCAGGTGCTGGAACGTTCCCAGGTGCCCACCCCCTCGCACGACCCCAAGGCCGTCGAGGACGCGATCGTCGACGCGGTCGAGCGGCTGCGTGCGCGGCACCGGGTGGAGGCCGTCGGCATCGGCGCGGCGGGCTGGGTGGACAACACGCAGTCGGTCGTGCGGTTCAGCCCCCACCTGGCCTGGCGCGACGAACCGTTGCGCGCCGCCCTGGCGGACCGGATCAACCTGCCGCTCATCGTCGACAACGACGCGAATGCGGCGGCCTGGGCGGAGTACCGCTTCGGCGCGGGCGCCGGCTCGTCCGTGATGGTCTGCCTGACGCTGGGGACCGGGATCGGCGGCGGCCTGGTCATCAACGGCGACCTGTTCCGCGGCACGTACGGGATGGCCGGCGAGTGGGGTCACCAGACCGCGGTGCCGGGCGGGCACTGGTGCGAGTGCGGCAACCGCGGCTGCTGGGAGCAGTACGCCTCGGGCAACGCCCTGGTCCGTGAGGCTCGCGCGCTCCTCGGCGCGGGCGACGCGGCCGCGGACGCCCTGCGTACGTCCCTCGGCGTCGGCCCCGAGGCGCTCACCGGTCCCCACGTGACCGCCGCCGCCATGGCCGGCGACCCGGTCGCCGTGGGCCTGCTGGCCGACGTCGGCACGTGGCTGGGCCTCGGCATCGCCGACGTGGTCGCCGGCCTCGACCCCGAGGTGGTGGTGATCGGCGGTGGCGTCAGCGCGGCGGGCGAGCTGCTCGTCGGTCCGGCTCGGGAGGCCTACCAGGCGACCCTGACGGGGCGCGGGTTCCGGGCGTACGCACGGCTGGAGCTGGCCAGGTTCCGCAACGACGCCGGTCTGGTCGGCGCGGCCGACCTGGCCCGGCTCGCCCTGCAGGAGCCGCCGAACTCCGCGCGTTCCGGCTTCTGGCCACGTCGGCGCAAGCGACGCCGCCCGCGTTCGGAGCGTCAGCCCGGCGGCGAGGCGCGAACCCGGCGGCGCGAGCTCAGCGCCTGACCAGGAGGTGGCGTCCGGCCACCGGATCGACCACCGGCCGGACCACCACGGTCAGAGGACGGCGCCGTCGCCCGCGTCCGGCGGGCGGTGGCGCGGCAGCTGCGTGAGCAGCACGACCGCCCCGGCGATGAAGCAGGTGACAGCGACCCAGCCGAGCCACGCCGGCAGGTCCACGCCGAAGCCGGCGGCCAGCACGACCACGGCGGCGAAGAGCACGCCCGCCCACCCGACCAGGGCAGGTGCCCCGGGGCGGGACAGCGGCGGCAGGGGGTCGGGGACGTACTTCTCCTCGGGCGGCGGAGCCACGACCGGTCCGACGCGCCACACGCTCGGCGGCAGCAGCAGCTCGGGACGCGGAGGGAGGACGGGCGCCTCGGGCTCGGTCGACTCGACCCGCGGCTCCTCGGTGGCGACGAGGTCGGGCGTCAGCTCGCGGGCGCGCGGCTCGTCGGGGCGCTCGGCGGTGAGGTGATAGCCCGCCACGAGCTCCGCGAACGCGCGGTCGACCGAGTCGCGGTCGTGGTCCTGCTCCGCCATCGGTGACCCTTTCCCCGGGCTCCTACGAGCTCTCACCCCGCCAGGCGGGTGAAGAGCTCGACGCTGCCCTCGAAGATCACGCGCGCCTCGTGGTCGAGCGTGGCTACATGGTAGCTGCGCTCGAGCACCACGAACGTCCGGTCTGCGGAGGCCACGACGTCGCGGATCAGCGTGACCGAGGACGGGTCGGCGACGTGGTCCTGCCGCGAGCGGTAGACCAGCAGCGGCGTGCGGACGCGGGGAAGGTCCTCGCGCACCATCGCCCACAGGTGGGTCTGGGAGTGCAGGGCGTGCAGGGGGGTGCGGTCGTAGCCGCCCTCGTCCGCGCCGGGCTTCGCGACGTCCCCGGCGATGCCGCCCAGCGACGGGGTCAGGAGGCGGATCAGGCGCAGCACCCTGATCCGCGGGTCGGCGATGCTGACCACCGGGTTCACCAGCACGAGGCCGTGGACGAGGTCGGGGTGCACCTGGGCCAGCCGCAGCGCGAGCGCCCCGCCCATCGACAGCCCGCCCACCCCGACGGGCCGTCCGGTCGCCTCCGCGAGACGCAGGAGCGCGCGCTCGGCGGCGGCGTACCAGTCCTGCCACCCCGTCAGGTTGAGCTCGCGCCAGCTGGTCCCGTGCCCGGGCAGCCGGGGCAGGTCGACCCGGAACCCGTGCCCCGCCAGGTGCTCCGCCCAGGGCCGCATGGAGCGCGGGGACCCGGAGAAGCCGTGGAGGACGAGCACGGGAGGTCCGTCGTCGGGCCCGCCGGCGTACGGGGCGGCGAACGGGTCGACCCGGGCACCCTCGGGTGCGCGGGCCAGGCGTTGGGCGACGTCCACACGCGCATGCTCCCACCGAGGACTCCACGAGCGCCCTAGGGTGCGGGGGAACCCGCCGGCGTCGTGCGGGTCGGGCGCCGCGGAGGTCGAGATGTCGTACTACACGTTCTTCAAGGGCGCCCTGTTCCGGCCTCTCGTCCGCGTGCTCGTGCGGCCGCGCGTCCTCGGCAGCGAGCGGGTGCCGATGAGCGGCGGTGCGCTCCTGGCGGGCAACCACATCTCCGGCTGGGACACCCTGGTCATCCCGGCGATGCTGCCGCGACCGATGACCTTCCCGGCCAAGGCCGAGCTGTTCGCCGGCCGCAGTCCCGTCGGACGGGTCGTGGCCTGGTTCGTGAAGGCGGTCGGCATCCTGCCGATGGACCGGGCCGGCGGCCGGGCCAGCGCGTCGAGCATGGACGTCGTCCTCGAGGCCCTGCGCGAGGGCAAGGTCGTCGGCATCTTCCCCGAGGGCACGCGCTCGCCGGACGGCCGGCTCTACCGCGGCCGGACCGGGGTCGCCCGGCTGGCGCTGGCCACCGGCGTCCCGGTCATCCCCGTCGGGGTGCAGCACACCCGCCCGCCGAGCTGGCGCCGGGCGGTGGTGCGCTTCGGCGAGCCGCTCGACTTCAGCGCGTACGTGGGCGCCGGCAACGACCGTGACGCCCTGCGTCACGTGACCGACGAGGTCATGGCGGCGATCCAGGACCTGAGCGGGCAGCGCTACGTCGAGACGTACGCGAACGGGGTCAAGGCAGCGCTCCGCGAGGGCCGCACCGTGGACGTGGTCGAGGTGGCCCGACCCGGTCTCGGGCGGAGCGCGCCCCCGGTGCCGGAACCGCGTCCGTGAGGTCGCCGCGCCCCGAGCCGGACCCGGCCGGGCCCACCGACGTCGTCTCCGTCGAGGCGTCGGGCACGCTGCGCGTCGCCAGCGCCGACGGTCGTCGGCCCGGGCGCGGGGCCTGCTGGGTGCTGCGGAACGTCGTCCTGGGCCCGGTCGTGACCCGGCTGTTCCGCCTCATCGAGGAGGGCGCGGCGAACGTGCCGGCCGTGGGCGGCGCGATCCTGGCCAGCAACCACCTCTCGTACGCGGACTGGCTGTTCACCCCGCTGGCGCTGAACCGGCGGGTCACGTTCGTGGCGAAGTCGGACTACTTCACCGGCGCAGGGGTGAAGGGCTGGGCCCAGAAGCGCTTCCTCGCCGGCACGGGCCAGGTGCCGGTCGACCGGAGCGGCGGCCGGGCCAGCGAGGGCGCGTTCCGGGCCGGGCTGGCCGTCCTCGAGCGCGGCGAGC
>Ga0210040_10000652_pt1 | contig 56959 bp, 87 predicted proteins | sample CryGeyCG12114_NA_FD_185462 | JGI IMG/M metagenome (GOLD analysis project Ga0210040, IMG submission 185462) | Groundwater microbial communities from aquifer - Crystal Geyser CG19_WC_8/21/14_NA (SPAdes) (version 2) | ecosystem: Environmental > Aquatic > Deep subsurface > Groundwater | place: USA...
ATGACTCCCTCTCTGTCGACGGTACGTCCGTCGTCGTGCCGGTCGGGGACTCGAACCCCGATGCCTGCCAGGCCGGCTGATCTTGATCTCAGTAGCCGCGCGGGCCGAACTCCTCGACGCACGTCGCGACCGTGTCGCCGTGCTCGACCGAGACGACGTCTGTGTGCATGGCGTCGAAGCACTGCGCCGCGATGTCGGCGCGCCCCACCAGACCGAGCGCGATGAGCACCGCGGCGACGGCCAGACCGGCGACGACCCGGGCGACGTAGCCCGGGACGCCGATGTAGGTGGAACGGCCCTGCTCGCTGGCCACCCGCACGACTCGGCGGGGTCCGGCGCCGCGGTGGGCGTAGGTGAAGGAGGTGGGGGCGGTGGTCATGGTGTCCTCTCTGTCGACGGTAGATCCGTCGTCGTGCCGGTCGGGGACTTGAACCCCGATGCCTGCCTGGCCGGCTGATCTTGGTCTCACTCCGTGGTGCCCGTTCGCCATGCGATGAGCAGCCATCCGGCCACCCAGACCGCGGCGACCACGGTCACGCCCACGACGTGGACGCCACGACCGCGGCGACCTCCCGGGCATCGCCCGTCCACAGCTCGCCGGACGCGACCGTGTAGCCGTTGCGGCAGATCTCGAACCGGGCGGGGTCCTCCGGGCTGCACTCGGCGGCGCGCTGACCGTCGTTGACCGTGACCGTGAAGCCGCCGTAGTCGACCACGGCCAGCACGCCCCCGCCGATGTTCTCGACGTAGGCGCGCATCCCCTGGGCCGTCATGGCGTCGGCGATCTGGTCCAGCGTGACCGTGCGGGTCATGGTGTCCTCTCTGTCGACGGTACGTCCGTCGTCGTGGGTGCCGGGGGCTCGAACCCCGGTGCCTGCCAGTCACCCGAAAGACTGTGTCGTCTCTCTGTCGGGATGTACTCATCCCGTCGTGGTGCTGCGTGCGGCGATCTCGCTTGCATCGGCTCTACCAGGGCGGACGACTGCCCCCATCGGGGGGCCGCTGCGAGCCCCGAACTGTCTCGGGGCATCGGCGTCGGCCTGGTTTCGGCTCTTGCTACGTCGGCGGTTCCCGTTGTGCGGGCCTGTCCGATCGTGCCGTGTGGAGTTCTCAAGGTGCGGGTGATCCGGGGTAGTGGCCTCTCGGCTGGCCCCTCGGTCCGTGGCCCGTTGTGTTGCTGGGATGAACATTACGCCTTGCCTTGCGGTCTGTCAAGCGGGGCGGTGAGGGGGGGTCGTGAACCCCCTGGCAGGCAAGCCCTCCCGTTGCGGTGAGTGGCGCCCTGTCCCTCGGTCTTGCTGTGCCCTGCTCTCTTGCTGGGATGAACATTACGCCCCACCCCCCTCGCCGTCAAGCGATCCGGCCAACTTTCTTCAAACGCCCTGCTCAGACGGCGTGTCGGCCTGCCCTGCCTGCCGTCCCTCTACGCGTAGGGGAGTGGGGGGAGCTCCGGCGCCGCCCCGCTGGCCGTGCCTGCCCCGCCTGCCCGCTGCAGGGGGTGGGGGGGTCCCCCTGCCGGCCCCGCCGGCCCCACCGGGAGGCATAGCAAGGACAGCTTTCTACGGGTCGTAGAACTTCGGAACAAGATCATCAAGGCCGGCGGGATTTGTATCTAGAGCTTCTGACGTCCATGACGAGTATCGGGCGGCCTGTCATCAGCGTTGTCATGTTTCCTCAATCACTAAACGGCCTGGTCAAGCCATAGATACACCTCTTTATTTATTACATATGACAGGTATGACATAGATAAATAGGCACATACATATGAGTCGCTAATAATATGCAGCACTATCAGTATCTAGCACTCAGGAGCCTCTCAACCTCATGGCCCGTTGACCTTTTATCTACGTCAGACCGTCATCCGGCGTCATGTTCGGGCGTCTTCGCAGGTCAGACCCATGACACCCACCATGACACTTGAGGCTTGCACTTCTAAATATTGTCCGCTAGCGTCACCGGCCATGACGAACGAGAGCCCGAAGGCGGTGGCCAGCGGCCCGGTGGTGCCCCGATGACGCGGCGCGGCCGGCCGCCGAAGTACCCCTGGGACAGCTGGCTCGACGGGAAGACGCGCTACGTGCTCAGCCAGACCGAGCACTTCCCGGGTGTGACCGCGGCGTCGGTGCAGCAGCAGGCCATCACCGAGGCGCGCAAGCGAGACGTCCGCATCTCCACCCGGACGACCGTGCACGCCGATGTCGAGTACCTCGAGATCCGGCCGGCCGACCCGGAGAAGAAGAAGCGGCGCGACTGGGACGCGATCTTCGCTCAGCCGGCCGGGGTGATCCTGCGGCGCGAGCGGGACTTCACCTGCAGCGCGGTCTCGATGCGCGCGATGGTGCACCAGGCCGCGGCGCGGCGGCACCTCGAAGTCCGCACGGAGGCCGACAAGACGTCGGTCACCATCTACCCTCAAGACCCGGCGACCGGGATGGCGTCGGAGAAGCAGGAGGCAGGACATGGGTGACTTCGGACCACCTCCGCTGCGCAGCGAAGAGCGCCGGCGCACCAACGAGCCAGACCACCCGATCTGGAAGCTCGACACCGAGGCGCTGGCCGCGATGCCCTTCGAGATCGACCTGAGCCCGCGGGCGCCCGAGCCGCCGACGAAGGCCGAGGTCGATGGCTGGTCGAAGGAGCACCCCGAGGCGCACTGGGGCCGCATCGCCACCCGGCTGTACGAGGGGCTCAAGACCGACCCCGCGGTGGCGTGGCTGACGTCGGGCGACTGGGCGTGGATCGAGCTGCTCATCGAGGACATCGACCGGGAGACGAAGCCCCAGGTGGTCGGGATCTCCGACTCCGTCTGGGACCCGATCGACCAGGACGTCGTCCCGGGGGAGCCGATCTTCGAGCTCGTCCCGATGAAGGCTTCCAAGCTGGCCGCGTTCAACCAGGCGATGAAGAGCCTGGGCTTCGGCGAAGCGAACCGGCTGCGCATCCACAAGGAGGTCACCCTGTTCGGCGAGTTCGCCGAGACGGTCAGCAGCGCGGCGACCGAGGAGGCCGTCGTGGCGACCCGGCTCGAGCTGCTGCAGGGCGGGCAGGCGTCGTGAGGCTGTTCCGCCGGCGTCGGCCGGAGCCGCAGATCGTCGAGGTGTTCCGCTACCGCGATGTGCCCCGGCGCCGGGGCTTCCTGGTGATCTGGGGCGGCACCGTGGCCGAGGCCGAGGCCTTCCGGCGCCGTCTCCGGCTGCCCAACGGCGACGTCCGGTGCATCGGGGACACCTCGGTGCGCTCGGTCGAGGGGATGCGCATCGACACCGTGCTGCTGGTGGGCACCGCGGAGACGCGGGCCCTGACGTCGCCGGTGACCATGCGCGAGGTGCTCGACCGCAGCACGCGCAAGATGCCCGACCCGGTGCACTGGCTCGATCTGCGGGGCATGGCGTGAGGGACGTCGACGACTTCCTCGACGACGTCGACGACCTGCTCGACGAGGACGACGACTGGGAGTGGGGCACCGACGCCGCGCGCTGGTCGCCGGCCACCGCTGCGGACGACAGCCCGTGGGAGTCCCGCTCGGCCGAGGAGCTCTGGGCCATCTGGCAGGCGAACAGCGTGCCCGATGCCACCTACGCCGAGCTGATGCAGCGGTCGATGATGCCCATCGCCGACGCCTACCGGCAGATGGCCGCGATGTACGGCCACGCGCTCGATGGCCTGATGGAGCGGCACTACGCCGGCCGCTTCGAGGCGATCGAGTGGCGCGAGCCGGACGTGCCCACCCAGGTCGAGCGTCAGCGCACCCTCGAACGCATCCGAGCACACCTGCAGCCGGACTATCTCGTCTTCGACGAGACCCACCTCTGGCTCGACCATGACCTGCGGGAGCGGTCGCGCGCTGTTGCGGCCGAGATCGCAGAACAGCACGCCGCCAGCCCTGCGCGGATCGTGTCCATCAGCACCGCGGAGGTCCGACATGGATGAGCTCAAGGCCGCCGGCGACGTCCGGGCGACGATGGACGCCGCTCGGGCCGACGACGGGGCGCTGACCGAGGCCGGCTGGCCCCGCCCGCGGCACAACGGACTGCCGATCCCCTGGCTCTCGCCCCGGGATGCGCTGGCCAAAACCGACAGCGCCCGGCTCGCCGCGTGCGCCAGCGGCGGGGTCTGCGCGGTGTGCGGGCTGGGGTTCCAGGCCGAGGAGCACGCGCTCCTGCTCATCAACCCGCCGACCGGGCCGAACGGCGGGCGGTTCATGCCCGGTGACACCATCGAGCCGGCCGACGGCGGCATCATCACCTCCATCGACAACGGCGTGCTGCACCCGCGGTGCGCCCGGCTCGCGCTGGCCTACTGCCCGAAGCTGCGCGAGCTGCTCGAAGACGACGACCTCGTGTGCGTGCAGGTCGTCGCGCACACCTCCGAGCCCCAGTTCCTCGACCTCACCGACTCCGGCACGCTCGAGCTGCGGGCCACCTACGACGAGGGCCTCGTCGTGGACATCCCGCTGTGAGGCGCAAGCCGGGCGAGTACATCGCCCTCTGGCTCGCCATCGTGCTGACCGCCTGGTTCACCGTCTTCGTCGGCGACCAGATCGTCGGGATCGTGACCCGGTGAGCTTCCGCCCGGACGACGCCGTTCCCGTCTGCCTGTTGCCCGACGGCAGTTGGGTCGTCCTCGAGCACCGCCAGTACGTCGGCAGCCCCGAGCACGGGGCCGACGTCGTCGACATCCCGGTCGGCTTCAAGACCGACTTCGGCTCCGTGCCGTGGGTCGTCCGGGCCATCCTGAGCCAGATCGGCAAGGGCGGCCGGGCGTTCCTGGTGCACGACGTCGGCTGCGAGGCGCTCAACGACGTGCACACCGGCCGCCGCCAGGGTCCGGTGCTCGACTCGATCAGCGTGGACGGGATGTTCCGGCGCATCCTCGGCGAGCTGGGCGTCTGGGACACCCTGCGGTGGCTCTACTGGGTCGGCGTGCGGTGGGGCGCCCTGTTCAACCCGGCCCGCCGCGCCGGCTGGTGGCGCACCGCGCCGCAGGTCATCGGGATCAGCGTGCTGGCCGCCCCGGTGATCGTCCCGCTCGCCGTCGTCACCGCGCTGGCCGGCGCGGTGCTCACCGTCGTCGAGGGCGTCGCCGTGGCGTGGCGGGAGCTGTGGCGGTGAGCAAGGACGAGGGCCGCGGCGCCCGTGTGCACGGGGTGAAGACCGACCCGGCGCAGTTCGGCGGCGGGCGCCCGGCCACCCGGCCCCCGTACACCGCCGCGGGGATCTCCCGGCTGATGTGCTCGCGGGCCGGATGCGGCCGGCAGGCCTACGCCACCTGGGGAGCGTGCGCCGACGACAACGTCCAGCGTCCGCTCTGCCCGGAGTGCGACGTCGCGCTCAACGTGGCCGCGCTCGAGTTCATGGGCGACCCGGACATCATCTCCAAGATCGGCGAGTACGTGGAGACGATGGAGGCCAAGATCGGCCGCCGGGTCGCGGCCTCCTGGCAGCTGGGGTGAGCGGGGCACTGCACCCGCGGGGCACGACGAACCGCAACGCCCGCGGCAGCAGCTACGCCCGCGCCGCCCGGCGCCGCTGGCTGGTCGACACCTTCGGCTGGCGGCTGCCCGACGGCACCGGGCTGGTGTGCTGCTACCGCTGCCACGTCGTGCTGCTGCAGGACGAGGACCCGGAGGCGCCCGGCCAGTCGGTCACCGCCGACCGCATCCTGCCTGGCGTGCTGGGCGGCCGGTACGTTCGCGACAACATCCGGCCGGCGTGCGGCGGCTGCAACTCCGAGACCGGCGGGATGCTCGTCGGCGCCGGTGCTCAGCCGTAAGATCGCGCCATGACCCCCACCGCCATCGCCCGCGTCTGCCACGAGGCCAACCGCGCCCTGCAGATCGAGACCAACGACCCCGCCGTCTCCCCGCCCTGGGACGACGCGCCGGAGTGGCAGCGTCGCAGCGCGGTCGAGGGGGTCATGGCCGCGATGGACGGCGCCACCCCGCGCCAGCTGCACGAGTCGTGGATGGACTCGAAGTTCCGCGAGGGCTGGGTGTACGGCGACGTCAAGGACGCCGACGCGAAGACGCACCCCTGCCTCGTCGACTACGACGACCTGCCGGCCGACCAGCGCGCGAAGGACACCGTCTTCCACGGCATCGTCGCCGCTCTCGCGCAGCAGTAGCATCGGCCGGTGACCGCCGTCCTCGACCCCGTCTTCGAGTTCGAGGTCGAGCCCATCTACTACGGGCCGACCTGGCAGAAGGACGACGACGGCAACTTCGTCCTCCCGAAGTGGACGATCGGCTGGCAGGCCCTCAAGTGGGCCCGGGAGAACCTGCACGGCTTCGACGGCGACGAGCTGATCCTCACGCCGGAGCAGGTGCGCTTCATCCTCTGGTGGTACGCCGTTGACGAGAACGGCCGGTTTGCCTACCGCGAGGGGGTCCTACAGCGCCTCAAGGGGTGGGGCAAGGACCCCCTCGTCGCGATCATCGCGTGCATCGAGTTCCTCGGGCCCTGTCGCTTCGCCGGCTGGGCCGCCAAGGCGATGCCCGAGCGCGGGCTGGTGGTCGGCGACCCCTACGCCGTCGAGAACCCGAACGCATGGATTCAGGTCGCTGCGGTCACGCAGGAGCAGACCAAGAACACCATGACGCTGTTCCCGAACATGATCTCGATGGCGTGCCAGAAGGCGCACCAGATGAACGCGCACTCCTTCGGCGCCACCCTCATCACCTCCCACCGCGGCGGCCGGCGCATCCAGGCCGTCACCAGCAACCCGGCCGCTCTCGAAGGAGGCCGGCCGACCTTCGTCATCAAGAACGAGACCCACCACTGGCAGAGCCACAACCGCGGTCTCGAGATGGCCGCGGTCATCACCCGCAACGCCACGAAGGCCAAGGGCGGCGCCGCGCGCACGTTGTCGATCACCAACGCCTACGAGCCCTCCGAGACCTCCGTCGCCAAGGCCGAGCGCGAGACCTGGGAGGAGCAGGAGGCGGGGCTGGCCATCAAGACCCGCCGCCTCTACGACTCCATCGAGGCCCCTGAGGACGCCGGCATGATGCCGCCTCGGATGCGCACCAAGGACTACGTCCCGCCGGCCGACGACGACTTCGAGGGCCAGGAACTTGAGGACGCCGAGATCAAGGCCTACATCGCCGCGATCATCAGCGCCGTCCGAGGCGACGCCAGCTGGCTCGACGTCGAGGGCATCGTCGACTCGATCCTCGACAAGAACAACCCGATCAGCACCTCTCGGCGCTTCTGGTTCAACCAGATCGTCGCCGACGAGGATGCCTGGGTCGATCACCTCGCCGTCGACGCCGGCGTGCACGAGCTCGTCCGCGGCGAGCGCGAGCGGGCCCGCCGCAGCGAGGGGGACGCGCTGCGCGCCGGCTGGAACATCGTCAGCCCGACCGACCCGGTCGTGATGACCTTCGACGGCTCGAAGACCGACGACGCCACGGTGCTCAACGGCACCCGGCTCTCCGACGGCTACAGCTTCGTCATCGGCATCTGGCAGGACCGCTCGAAGCGCGACCCGAAGAAGCCCAGCAAGTACCTCATCCCGCGCGAGGCCGTCAGCGCCCGCGTCGACGAGGCCTTCGAGCGCTTCAACATCGTCGCCTTCTGGGGGGACCCCAGCCACGCGAAGGACGACAGCAACGAAGCCGAGATGTACTGGGACCCCTACTTCGACCGCTGGCACCGGAAGTACAGCGAGCGCATCGACAAGCGCTTCTGGGCCGTCCAGTCCGGCCACAAGGTCAGCATGTGCATGTGGGACATGACCAGCCCGCAGCGCCAGGAGGAGTTCACCGCCGCGGCGATGGTCGTCCACGACGCGATCATGGTGCAGGACGACTTCGGCACCTACCTCCCCCGCTTCCTCCACGACGGACACCCCGCGCTGCTCGAGCACCTCAAGAACGCCCGCCGCGCCGAGAACAAGTGGGGCGTCTCGGTGCGCAAGGAGGGGCGCGAGTCCCCGAAGAAGATCGACCTCGGCGTCGGCCTGATCCTCGGCCAGATGCTCGCGAAGGTCGTCCTCAACCTCGGCATGGTGCAAGAGCCGGTCCGCAGCGGCGTCGTCTACTGAGCTGCGGCCCTCGTCCGGCTACGATGGCCGCCATGCCACGGGTGATGCGTCCTGACTCCGTCATCACGCTCGTCCGCGAGTACTTCGAGTCGGTCCTCGCCCAGTTCGATCGGGTCTCCGAGGTCGACGAGTACGCCGACGCCCGCCAGGGCATGACCGGCGACGGCGGCGACGACCCGAACGACCACGTCTACATGCCGGCTGAGGGCGAGAGCGAGGTCAACGACGAGTACCGGCAGGTGGCCGGCCTCGCCCGGTCGCCCTGGGCCCCGCTCATCGTCACCTCACTGGCCCAGACGCTCTTCCTCGAGAACGTCCGGCGGACCGGCAGCACGACCCCGCTCGAAGCCTGGCGGATCTGGCGCGAGAACGGCTGGGACGCCCGCCAGGACGCGCTCTACCGCGCCGAGATCGAGCACGGCCTCGCCTACGTCAGCTCGATGCCGTCCCGCATCGGCTTCGGCAACCGGGCGTCGGTCAAGATGCGCGGCCACAGCGCCCGCCGGATGGCCTGCTTCTACGACGACGAGAACGACGAGTGGCCGCTCTTCGGCATCCGCGCCGAGCCCACCCGCGGTCGACGCCCGGGGGACCCCGACGGTTACAACGTCTGGCTCTGGGACGAGACCGCCGTGCACCAGCTCCGCTGCATCAACCGCGGCGGCAGCGAGGACGAGTGGACCTACGTCAGCTACGTCGAGCATCCCTCCGGCGTCACGCCGATCGTGCGGTACACCAACCGCATCGACCTCGACGGCAAGGCGACCGGCGAGATCGAGCCCCTCATCCCGCTGTTCGGCCGCATCGACCAGGACACCTTCGACCGGCTGATCGTCCAGCGCTTCGGCGCGTGGAAGGTCCGCTGGATCGCGGGCATGGAGCTCCCCGCCGGTCAGGAGCAGCAGGAGAAGTTCCGGCTGGCCATCGAGCAGATCCTCGTGGCCAAGGACAAGGACACCAAGTTCGGCACGCTGGACGCCACCGACCTCGCCGGCTTCATCGCCTCCGAGGCCGCGGACCTGCGCACCCTGTCGGCGGTCTCCCAGACCCCGCCCCACCACCTTCTCGGCCTCTCGGCCAACCTGCAGGCTGAGTCGCTCGCCGCGGCCGAAGCCGGGCTCATCCGCAAGTCCGGCGCGTTCCGCACCAGCAACGGCGAGAGCTGGGAGCAGCAGTTCCGGCTCAACTCCCTGCTGCTCGGACGCCCGGAGGACGCCGCGGCCTATGACCTCATGGCCGACTGGCGCGACCCCGAGACCCGCTCGCTGGCCCAGGCCGCCGACGCGCTCGGCAAGCTGGCCAGCCAGCTCAAGATCCCCGTCGAGATGCTCTGGCAGCGCGTCCCCGGTTGGAAGGACGGCGACACCGAGCTGGCCAAGAAGCTCATCGGCGGCGGCGTGATCGACGAGCTCATGGCCGAGATCGAGGCCCAGGGCGGACTTCTGCAGCTACAGGGCGCCGGCGCCTGATGGCGACCACCGCCGAACTCGAGGAGCTGGACGAGCAGCACCGGCTCGACCAGGCCGCGAACGCCGCGGCGCTGCTCATCGCGCTCAACGCCACCTGGGAGCAGGTCGATCCGGGCAACCTGGCCACGACCGGCGTGCGCTGGCTCAACGAGGCGCTCAGCCTCATCACCACTCGGCGCGAGCGGTCCGCCCTGCTGGCTTACAGCTACGTCCGGTCCATCCGCGACCTGCAGCTGGGCCCGGACCCGAGCTTCGTCATGCCCCAGGTGCCGGCGCCGAACCTCGCCAAGATCAGGAAGTCGCTCACCTACGTCGGCCTGGTCGCCACCGGCTACGACCTCGGGCGCATCCCCGGCCGCCAGGAGAACCTCGCCGCGCTGGCCGACGCCGACGAGAGCACCCGCGAAGACCTGCTGCGCAAGATGGCCGACATCGACCGCAGCAACGCCTCCGTCGACGAGATGACCCGCTCGGTCATGGCCGCAGCGCGGCAGCGCGTCGGCCAGGCCGCGATCCGGCACACCCACGACGGCGGCCGGGACTTCGTCGACACCGTCGTCAAGAGCGACCGCCGCGCGCTGGGCTTCCAGCGCATCGAGCGCGCGAAGTGCTGCGGCTGGTGCGCCATGCTCTGCTCCCGCGGCCCGGTCTACAAGGAGGACTCCTTCGACGAGTCCGACGCCCGCTTCACCGGACCCGGCAAGCACAAGGTCCACGACGAGTGCGGCGGCGCGCTCCGGCCGGTCTACACCCGCGACGAGGCCGAGTGGACGAACCTCTCCCGCGAGGCCTCCGCACTCTGGGAAGACCTCGGCGACGTCCGGGGCGACGCCGCGGTCGCAGAGTTCCGGCGCCGCTGGCGCGAGCGCAACGCCGCCATGCCCTGACGTCGGTATGCTGCGCGGGAGCCGGTGGCCGGCTCACCCCGACGCGAGGAGAACACCGTGCCCAGCACGAAGTACCCCGACCTGACCATCAAGGACGACTGGAACGACCGGACGCCCCCGCCGGTCACCAGCCTCGGCGACGACATCCTCAAGTCGAAGAACGAGCCGCAGCTCGGCCTCTTCCACAGCACGGAGACCGGCGAGTTCGTCGAGACCTCCCAGGGTGCCGTCCCGACCAAGTCCGAGACGGCCAACGCCGCCCGGTCGGTCGCGATGAAGAACCCGGAGACCGTCGGCAGCTACGCCCTCGCCGGCGCGAGCGGCACCGAGCCCGGCGACTCCGGTGCCACGATGCCGACCGCCACCACCAGCGTCGAGCGCGAGCCCGTCGACGGTGACGACGACGAGGACGACGACGAGCCGGCCGGGGACCAGGCCACGCCCTTCGACCCGTCCGAGAAGAGCGTCACCGAGGTCAACACCTACCTCGCCGGCGACATCACCGAGGACGAGCGCAAGCGGGTCCTCGACGCCGAGCGCGCCGGCAAGAACCGCTCCACCGTCAACGGCCTCTGACCCTCCACGTTCTGCGGGCTCTGATCCTCTACAGTCCGTAGTACAACGCCGACACCGGGATGGGTCGGCACGAACAGAAAGGGACGGTGACCGGGATGGCGCTGCCCGACTTCAACACCTGGCTGACCGACTGGAAGTCCAAGCACCCGGACTTCGACGAGGACAAGGCCCAGAAGTTCATCTACGACCTGTCGGTGGACAAGGACACGCTGACCACCCAGAAGGCGACCGTGACGCAGGAGCGGGATGCTGCTGTGACGCGGGCGACGACTGCCGAGGCCACCCTCGCCGCCAAGGCGCAGGAGGGTGAGTCCGCGGAGCAGCGGGCGCAGCGACTCGAGCAGGAGCTCGCCGCGGAGAAGGCGAAGCCGGCCCCCGGCGCCGTCACCCCCGAGGTGCAGCAGCTTCGACTCGCTGCCGCCATGTCGGTGTCCGACGACATCACCGCGAAGGCCGCGATGACCCTCGCGGGGTTCATCCAGGGGACCACCAAGGAGGAGGCCGAGGCGTCGGCCAAGACCTTCGTCGACACCTTCGGCATCCCGGGCGCCAAGCCGGCGGTCGAGAAGCCGAAGGACGACGAGGACGACGTCGACGACCACAACGACTTCGGTGACAACCCGCTTCACCAGCAGCCGCGGGGCACGGTGCACAACCCCCTCGACCCGAAGCCGAACGGCGGCGGGGAGAAGCCGGTGGGAGACCTGATCGGTCTCATCCCGCGTCTGTAGCAACTCGCCCGGCCGACCGCCCGGTGGCCGATCGCGACCACATCACACAGAGAGGCTTCACCAGTGGCGGTACTCAAGGTCAAGAAGGAACGAGTCGTCGAGTTCTTCCTCGGGATGCTCGAGCGGGAGACGGTCCTGCCGAACCTCGTGACCCGCATCCCCGACGCCAACTTCATCGGCTCGTTCGGGGACACCGTCAACCTCCGCATCCGCGGGGCGATGGCGGTCGCGCGGGACTACGAGTGGCGGACCCGCACGGCGCCGATCCAGTACGACGACATCGCGCAGCGCGAGGACTCGATCCCCTGCAAGCTCGACACGCACACCGTGTCGGCCACGAAGCTGACCGCCGAGCACTACACGCTCGACGAGATCACCTTCGCGACCGACGTGCTGGCCGAGCAGGTGCAGGCGGTCGACACCCGCATGGAGAACCGCATCGCGACCGGCCTCGCCAACGAGCCGTTCAAGAACTCGGTCACCTTCACCTCGGCGTCGGACCCCCTGCGGGTCGGCGCGGAGGCCAAGCGGGTCCTCAACGCCTCGAAGGTCGCCCCGAAGCGCGGTCGCTTCTTCCTCGTCGGCGCCGGCATCGGTGCCCACTGGGAGGCCTCGCGCCGGATGAACGACTACTCCCTGTCCGGTCCGGCCGCCAACACCATGTTCGGCGAGTCGATCATCGGCCGGCTGCAGGGCATCCCGGTCATCCAGACCGACCTCATCGCCGAGGGGGCGGGCTACCTCCTGCACCCCAGCTGGGCCGGCTTCGCCAACGTCGCTCCGGCGCTGGCGCCGTCGATCAAGAACGGCGCTCGGGCTCGCACCCGCGGCGGGTACGCGGTGACCTGGCTGACCCAGTACATCACCGACTACCTGTCCGACGCCTCCGTGGTGCACACCTTCCACGGCCTGTCGGGCATCCGCGACGAGCGGCAGCTGACCGGTCAGTTCGCCGGTGACCTGCTGGAAGAGGACGACCCGAACCGCGGGCTCTACAACGTCCGCGGCGTCAAGCTGGTCGGCTCCGACTTCGGTGCGCTCGACACCGACTACGAGCCCATCCGCACGATCGACGTGGGCGCCGCGGCGGCCTGATCCCGCCAGCTCCACCGACGAGCCCCGCCTCTCCACCCGGAGGGGCGGGGCTTCGTCGTCTAGGCTGATCGGCCGTGCTGACCGAGGTGCTCGACTTCATCGCAGAGAGCTCGACGCACGCCCACTTCGCCGGGCGGCCGGCCGACGGCGAGGCCACCGTGCTGCTGCTCCCCCTGGCCGCCTGGCGCGACATGGACGAGGAGCAGCAGGTCACCGTCGTCGTCCAGCCGGTACGCTCTGCGCCATGACCGAGCCGGAGCCCATCTACGACCCCGCCGACCTCCTGGTCTCGGTGCGGGAGCTCGAGGTGTGGACCCAGCAGTCCGCCGGCGCGCTCGACGGCGATGTCTTCGCCCTCGGCATCCTGTGGGGCACGACGATCCTGCTCCGCGACCACGGCCACAGCGGGTGGACGGCGGCCACGATCCCCGACGCCGCGAAGCTCATCGGCATCGTCGTCGCGAAGAACTACTACGAGCACCCCGACGGGGCGATCAGCGAGGGCGTCTCCGTCCTCAACTCCCGGTACATCGACGCCGTCGTGCACAACATGGAGCTGATGCCCACCCAGATCGAGGTGCTCGAGCGCCTCGCTGCCGAGGAGGGCGCCGTCGACCCAGGCACCAGCTGGGGCGGGCTGCGCACCCTGACCACCACCCGTGGCCCGGTCGAGACCGCCCGCCGGCGCCGCGGCGGCACGCTGTTCCTGCGCGACACCGAGGGCAACGCGCTCGCGATGGCCAACACCAGCGACGCCCTCGCCATGTACGCCATGACCGACCCGGTCGTCTGATGCAGCGGGAGACCGTCCAGTACCGGGCGCCGCAGGACACCGACGAGGTCGGCGACCCCATCGGGCCCGCGCCGAGCTGGATCGACATCCCCCGCTGCCGCGTCTGGCCCCGGGAGAGCGACGAACAGGGCACCACCGTCATCATCTCCGGCTTCGGCGTGCACATCCCCGCTGGCGCCGAGACCCCAATGGTCAACCCGTTGGGACGCATGAAGGTCCGCGGCAACGAGTACGAGGTCGACGGCCAGCCCGGCGACTTCGCTCGCAAGGGCCAGATCGTCTACCTCACGCGAGTCGGGAGCCGGAATGCCAGCGCGTAACGTCCGCTACGTCCGCAACGCCCGGTTCCGTCCTGACGACGAGGGCCGGATGGCGGCTGGCGACTTCGGCCAGTTCATGCTCTCCGAGCAGATCCAAGACGTCGCCGAGGAGGGCGCTCGCGACATCGCCGCACTGGCGACCGCGGACCAGAAGATCAGCAGCGACCCGTACACCGCCGAGGCCCACGAGCCGATCGTCATCGCCGGCAACCCCCGCGCCACGGCTCAGGTCGTCGGCAACGACCGGCTGCACGCCGTCGAGGAGTTCGGCTCCGGCACTCGGTCGCAGGGCACGACCGCGGGACAGCCGCGACCCCAGGGCGGCTACAGCGAGCCCCGCCGCACGCTGGCGAAGGCCGCGGCCCAGGTCGTGCCGCCGGCCGAGGTCAAGCCCGCATGACCGTCGACCGCGCGCCGAAGCTGCGCCGCATCGCGATGGCCCTGCTCCGGCAGGAGTTCCCCGACCGGCTGGGCACGGTCGACAAGGTGCTGCGCGTCAAGACCGAGACCCCCGACAACCTGCGCGAGCTGCTCGTCGCGCAGACCTGCTTCGTCCGCGTCGGCCAGCTCCCCGGCCGCACGACGCAGAACCAGATCAGCGCCATCCTCGACTTCGACGTCTTCGCTCTCACCGACGACGCTGCCGAAGACCTGGCACTCGACATCGACGCCATGCTGCTCGGTCGTCGGCTGCTGCGGGTGGCCAGCGGGCCCTTCGTCGGCGAGTCCCTTGACACCGTGGTCTCGCAGATGAGTCCGCACACGGTACCGTGGGCCGACGCCGGAGTGCGTCGGTACTACTCGTCCTATGCCGTCACCGCGCGACGGTGACTGACCCGGAAGGCAGACCATGACCGCACCCGTGACCGTCGCGAACTACGACGCGCTCAAGACCAAGCAGAACCAGCTCATCCGCAAGTCCCTCGACGGCTCCGCGATCGTCGCGCGCCGGACCGCCGACCCCATCGAGGCCATCTGCGGCGCCGGCGGTCTCCTGCTCACCCCGCCGGCGGGCTACAGCGACCTGGGCTACCTGACCGGCGAGGGCATGGCCTTCGGTCGCGACGTCTCCACGTCGGACATCACCAGCTTCGGCTCGGTGACCCCGACCCGGTCGGACATCACCAACGACACCACCACGGTCACCATCAACGCCCAGGAGACCAAGCTCCTGACGCTCGAGATGGCGACCGGCATCTCCATCGACCCGGGCGACGTCAGCCCGACCTCGGGCGAGCTGATCCTGCGCAAGCCCCCGCGTCCGACGGCGAAGTACTGGCAGATCCTCTGCCTGGCCGTCGACCTCTCCGAGTACGGCGAGGTCTACATCGCCCGCTTCTTCCCCAACGCGAAGCCGACCGGGTTCCCCGAGCAGGCCTTCGCCGACGGCGACAACGCGATCACGTGGGGCACCACGATGACCGCCTACCTCGACGACGAGCTCGGCTACTCCGAGTCGTGGCACTTCGGTGGCCCCGGCTGGAACGGGATGCTCGCCGACATGGGCTTCACCCCGCTCGCTCCCTGATCCCCCGGCCCGGCCCCGCTCACCCGGGGCCGGGCCGGTGTCTGACCGGCCGGGGGGCGCCGCGCGGGCCGTCCCCCGGCCGCCAGCACTACTCTCCTAGCCTGCGCCCCTCCCCTCGATCACCAGGAGACGTCATGTCCCGCGGTTCCCGCAACCTCGCCGAGCCCGTCACGATGAAGCACCTGACCACGGGCGCCGAGCGCCTCGCGGTGACCAAGGCCGACCACGTCAACCTCACTGCGGCCGGCTACCGCGAGCCGAAGGCCGAGGGCACCGCGACCCCGCCGGCCGACGCCGTCGTCGCCGAGGCCGCGGCCACCGAGCAGACCGACAAGCGCAAGCAGGCGGCCCAGAAGGCGGCCAAGACCCGCCGGGAGAACGCCTCCAAGGCCGCCGCGGCGTCCGGCGAGACCGCTGACGCCGCCACCGCCCCCGAGACCACCGAGACGCCGACCGGCGACTCGGGTGACACCGACACCACGTCGGCCTGAGTACCAAGGAGCCCATCATGGCCGCCCGCGCAGCCCAGTCCCGCAGCACCACCGCCTCCACGCCCGAGCCCGCCGCCCGGGTGCACACCAACCTCGACGAAGTCCAGAAGCCGGCCGAGATCGACGTCGAGCCCTTCGTGGCCGTCGCCGGTGGCCGGGAGTTCGTCTTCGCCGCCGTGCACGACCTCCCCTGGGACGAGCTCGGCGGGATCGAGGGCGACGGCGACGAGTTCATGTTCAAGACGCTGTCCGAGGACGACTACGAGGCGTTCAAGGCGCTCAAGGTCCCGGGGTGGAAGATCAACATCCTCATGGACGACTACAAGGCGCACTACAAGATCGGCCAGCGCCGGGGCCAGCGCCAGCGCTGACCGATGACCGCCGTCGACGCCCTCGAAGCGGAGGCTGGCGGCCAGTTCATCTACCGCTGGGGCGGCCAGGACCACACCCTGGTCGCCCCAGCGGAGCTGTCTTGGAGCCAGCTCGTCCGCGTGATCCGTGACCCGATCCTCTTCGTGCTGCAGCTCGCCGAAGGGCACCGCCTGACCATCTGGCAGATCGAGCGTCTCCGCGACGACTGGATGACCCACCACGGCCTCGGCACGCCGAACTCCGTCGAGCGCCTGGCCTACCTCGTCGAGCACTACCGCGACGCCATCGAGTACGACCTCGACACGCTCCCTGGGACGCGACCGTCCTTCGTCGAGCTCTGGCGCACCCGGCAGGTCCGACGCCTGCTCAACCTGATCGACCACCTGCCGCCCAACTGCCACACGAACGCGGCCATCGCCAACAACGACGACCACGTCAAGATGATGGTCGAGGCGGGGCTCAAGCCGGCCAAGGGCGTCAGCCAGGTCTACTACGGCTCGATCGAGCAGCGCCTCGACGACATCGCCGACGCCCTCGGCGCTCTGCGCGACGTGACCATCGCCGTCAACTCGGCCAAGGGCAAGCGGACCCCCCCGACCAAGCCTCGCCCGCGCCCAACGTCGGCGTTCGGCCGCGTGCGCCACCAGACCCGCATGGCCCAGCACGAGAACCTCATGGGCCGCCTCTTCGGTCCCGAGGGCCCCCGTCCCGAGGAGGCTCCGCAGCTGCGGGTGGCCGGCCAGCGCCGCCGGGACCGCCGCGTGCTCGACGGCACCGCGGTCGTCGACCCGCTGGCTACTTCGACGTTCGTCAAGGCGCCATCAGCGCAGCGCGAGGAGGAGCGCGCCGCCAGGTGGAAGGACAGAGCGGCCGAAGTCGGTAGAGTGCCGCGAGAGAGCACCACCACGACGTAGGAGGACGAGACCGGCGATGCCTCCCCCGTACAGCGCCGGCTCAGTCTTCCTGCAGGTCGTCCCCTCCTTCGCGGGAGTGCAGGAGGAGATCGGACGCCGGGCCCGCTCCTACGGCCGAGCGTTCGGCGAGGAGTTCGACAAGGGCTTCGCCGAGGCCACCAAGGACGGCGTCGGCGAGGCGCTCGACGAGGGGATGAAGCGGGCCGGCCAGAAGGCGGGCGCTGCCGGTCAGCGCTCCGGTCGCGACTACGCCAAGGGCTTCGGCCGCGAGGCCGGTAAGAGCACTGAGCAGGAGATCGGCCGGGCGCTCGACCGCACCGGTCGCACCTCGGAGCGCGCCGGCGCCCAGGCGGGTAGGAAGTACGGCGGCAAGTTCGCCGAGTCGATCAAGAAGGCCCTCGCCGGCGCCCAGCGCGAGATCGACGCCATCAAGATCGACGCCGACACCGACCCGGCCCTCGCCGCGATCGGCCAGATCCGCGCCGCGATGGCCGCGCTCCGCGACGCGAAGATCGGCGTCGACCTCGACGCGGCCGATGCCGTCGCCTCGATCAGCGCGCTGGAAGCCCTGCTGGACATCATCCAGCAGAACGCCGAGAGCATCCAGGTCCGGGTCGACGCGGCCCAGGCCATGACCCAGCTCGCGACCGTGCGCACGATGGTCGAGTCGCTCAACGAGACCGTCGAGGTCGACCTGCAGGTCGACCGCAAGATGGGCACCTTCGAGAAGTCGCTCAAGGCTAAGGTCGCCGCGGCGCTCGACGACCTCCCCCCGGTTGACCTGCAGGTCGACGACAGCGACGTCAACCAGAAGATCGCGGCCATCCGCGCCGAGCTCTTCCGCCTCGGCGACGCCCAGATCAACGTCGACATGAGCACCGACGAGGCGCTCATCCGGCTTCGCACCCTCATGTCCGAGCTCACCGAGCTGGACAGCCAGAGCGCCGACGTCGGCGTGCGCATCGACGCCGCCGCGGCCTACCGCGAGCTGGCCACCGTCTTCGGCATGGTCGAGGCGCTGGAAGCTCAGGACGTCGACATCGACGTGGACGTCGACAGCGCTCGGGCCCGCGGCGCGCTGCGCGACGTCGGCAACGAGTCCCGCCGCGCCGGCGGCAACGGCCAGGACGCCGCCAACGCCTTCCGCGCCTTCAACATCGCCATCCTGGGCGCCGTCACTCTCGGCCCGGCCCTGATCCCCGTCCTGGGGGCCATCGCGGGCGGCCTGATGGCCCTCGGCCCGGCCGCCGCCGTCGGCATCGCCGGCATCGGCGTGCTCGCCCTCGGCTTCTCTGGCATCAGCGACGCCGTCGGGGCGCTCGGCGACGTCGAGAAGGACGCCGCCAAGGACACCGCCGCGGCGGCCAAGACCATGCGCAGCGCCTACAACAGCGTGCGCGACGCCCGGACGGCCCTGGCGCGGGCCCAGCAGTCCGCAGACGACGCCGCCGAGGACGCCGGCCGCCGGGTCGACGACGCCCTCCGTGGTCAGGTCCGCGCCGAGGAGCGCTACCGCGAGGCCGTCGAGAAGTCCATCGACGCGCAGCGCGAGCTCGTCGACGCCCGACAGGAGTCGGCCGACCAGCTCGAAGACCTCACCCTCCGGGCCCGCGGTGCGGCGCTGTCCGAGGAGGAGGCGCAGCTGCGGCTCGCCCAGGCCCAGGCCGAGTACATCACCACGATGCAGGACGGCTCGGCGACCTACGAGGAGCGCGAGGAGGCCAGCCTCGCCGCCCGGCGCGCGCAGCTGTCCTACGACCAGGCGGTCAAGGACAACCTCGATCTGCAGGAGGAGCAGGCCAAGGCCACCGAGACCGGCATCGAGGGCACCGAGACCTACCAGCAGGCCCTTGAGCGGGTGGCTGGCGCGAACGACGCTGTCGCCGACGCACAGACCGGCGTCGAGGATGCCGCCCGCGACGTCGCCGAGGCGCAGGAGGCCGCGGCCCGCAGCCAGCGTGACTCCGCGCAGTCCATCGCCGACGCCACCCAGCGCCTCGTCGACGCCCAGATCAGCTACCAGGAGGCGCTCTACGACACCTCCGTGATCGGCAGCTCGGCCAACCAGAAGCTGCAGGAGTCCTTCGCCAACCTCGGCCCCGAGGGGCAGGAGTTCGCCCGCTTCATCCACGGCCTGCGCGACGACGTGCTCGAGCTGCGCACCGTGGCCCAGGCCGGACTCCTCCCGGGCGTGCAGGAGGGCATCCAGTCCTTCCTCGACGGCAGCGGCGACGAGCTGCTCACCTTCGTCGGTGGGATGTCGCAGGCCTTCGGTGATCTGGCGGCTCGTGCTGGTGAGGCACTCGGCAACCCCGAGTGGCAGGCCTTCTTCGACCTGATGAACGTCTACGGGCCGATCTTCGTCGAGCAGTGGGGTGCGATCTTCGGCAACATCATCGAGGGCATCCGCAACGTCCTCACCGCGCTGTTCCCGTTCACCGAAGAGCTCGGCGGTGGACTCGTCGACATCACCCAGAAGTGGGCCGACTGGACTGCCGGGTTCTCCGACCCCAACAGCGGCTTCCAGGGCTTCATCCAGTGGGTCCGCGACAATGCGCCGGCCGTCCTCGAGTTCTTCTCCAACCTCTTTGGTGCGCTCCGCAACATCGTCGTCGCGCTCGCCCCCTTCGGCGCCATCGTCCTCGGCGTCCTCGACGCCATCCTCGGGGTCATCGAGGAGATGGACCCCGACGTGCTCGGGTCCGTCGCCATCGCGATCCTCGCGATCGTCACCGCCTTCCAGCTGTTCAACGGCGTCATCGCCCTGGTCGCCGGCGTGATGAACATCCTCGCCTTCGGCGCCATCGCCGCCGTCGTCTTCGGCGTCGTCCTGCTCGGCGCCGCACTGGTCATCCTGTGGACCCAGAGCGAGACCTTCCGCTCGATCGTGCTGGCCGTCTGGGACGCCATCAAGGCCGGGGTCGCCTTCGTCGTCGACTGGTTCCAGACCTCGGTCGTGCCGATCCTGCAGGAAGTCTGGGACGGCATCGCCGCCGGCGCGAGCTGGCTGTGGGAGAACATCCTCAAGCCGATCTTCGAGGTCTGGCAGGTCGCGTGGGGCGTCCTGTGGGACTTCGTCAAGGACGCCTGGGAGCGGGTCGGTCAGCCGGCCTTCGAGCTGATCTGGACGATCGCGCAGGAGCTCTGGCAGATCGTCGAGCCGATCCTGACGCTGATCGGCATCGGCTTCAAGCTGCTCTGGGACCTCGTCAAGACGTACTGGGAGTTCATCGGCAAGCCGATCTTCGACGCCTTCATCGCGATCGTGAAGTTCCTGTGGGAGAACGTCATCGGCCCGATCCTGGGCTTCGTCGTCGACCGCTGGGAGTGGATGTTCGGCATCATCGAGTCCGCGTGGAACACCGTCGGCAAGCCCGTCTTCGATCTCCTGCAGGCGGTCGTCGAAGGGCTCGTGGGCGTCTTCCAGGGCAGCTTCGACGGCATCAAGGGGATCTGGGACGCGCTGGTCGCGGTCTTCAAGGCCCCGATCAAGTTCCTCGTCGAGACCGTGCTCAACGCCGGCCTGATCGGCGGCATCAACAGCATCGCCGGCATCTTCACCGACGACGACACGTGGATCGACCCGATCAAGCTCCCTGAGGGCTTCGCCGTCGGTGGGCAGATCCCCGGCAGCGCGCCGCACAAGCGCGCCGACAACGTCCTCATCCGGGCTACCCCCGGCGAGTTCATGCAGCAGGTCGACGCCGTCGACTACTACGGCGTCGACTTCATGCAGGCCCTCAACGAGCGCCGCATCCCCCGCGAGATGCTGCTCCCCGGCTTCGCCTACGGCGGCATGATCGACCCGCTCTGGGATGCCGTCCGCAAGCACGACCCGCGGGCCCGCCTCACCAGTGGGTACCGACCGGGCGACCCCGGCCTGCACGGTCGCAAGATGGCCATCGACGTCGCCGGTGCGATGCCCTACCCGAACGCCACCGGGATGCGCCAGATGCTCGAGATGAACCACTGGCTCGCCGCGGCGTTCCCGAACCTGTCCGAGCTGATCCACACCGCCCCCGGTGCGATCAACCTCAAGAACGGCGACCCCCACCGCTACAGCCAGGCCACCCAGGACGACCACCGCGACCACAACCACGTCGGCGCAACCAGTCTGGACGCGCTGACCGGGGGCACGGGGGTGGACGGCGGCGACTCCTGGTACGAGACGGCGTGGGACTTCATCAGCTCCCCCTTCGACACGCTGCAGAAGATCATCACCGATGCGGCCGGCGACCTGGGCAAGACCCAGATCGGGGAGATGCTGCTCAACATCCCGACCGAGTTCGCGCGCAACATCATCGACCCGATGCTCGACTTCGTGAACGGCATCGTCGACGCGGCTGGCAACGTCATCAGCTCGATCGGCAACGGGATCAGCAACGCTGGCGACTTCCTCAACCCGTTCAACGACGGCGACGACAACAAGGGCCGCCTCATCGAGAAGCCCGACACCGCCGCCGTCCGAGGCATCGTGCAGGACGTCGCCGCCCAGCGCGGCTGGGACACCGGAGCGCAGTGGAGCGCGCTGTCCACCCTCATCAGCAAGGAGAGCAGCTGGAACCCCGGCGCCGACAACCCGACGTCGACGGCCTACGGGCTCTTCCAGTTCCTCGACTCGACCTGGCGGGGCACTGGCTACGCCCGGACGTCGGACCCCCGCACGCAGGCGCTCGCCGGGATGCAGTACATCGCCTCCCGGTACGGCAACCCGCTGGCCGCCCTCAACTTCCACAAGGCGAACAACTGGTACGCCGACGGAGGACTGGTCGGCGAGGGCGGCGAGCACGCAGACGGCGTCGTCAACGCCTCGCTGTACGACGAGGGCGGCTACCTCCCCCCGGGCCTGACGATGGTGCTCAACGCCACCGGCAAGCCCGAGCCCGTCCTCACCGCGGCCGAGCTCGAGCAGATCCGCGAAGGCTCCCTCGGCGGCAACAGCGACGGTGACCGGCCCTACATCGGTAGTCTCACCCTGCCGATGGTGGCCGCGAACCCGCACGAGGCAGCCGACCAGATCATGCACGAGGTCAAGGTCGCCGCGAACGGTGGCCGCTACGCCCCCGCCCCGACCCCCTGACGAGGAGCCGACATGGCCAACCCCGAGTACCTGTTCGCGATCCAGGCCGAGACCGGACACGAGGTCGTCTCGTGGAAGACGACCGACGTCGACAAGGTCAGCGAGGTCACTGCAGAGCTGCGCACCGACGAGCACGAGAAGATCGCGCGCATCCTGCACCGCGGCGAGCCCGTCGCCTACGCCAACGCCGGCGGCTACGTCGGCGAGCTCACCCTGATGCGCTGGACCGCCGACGACAAGCTGGCCGACCCGGTCAAGCACCCTGTCGTCCTGGTGGACTGACCCCTCATGGACCCGGTGCTCGCGGAGAAGCAGTACGAGCTCGGAGGCGTCGTCTTCGGGCTCGGCTGTCCGGTCGCCGTCAAGGAGGACGGCTTCGCCCCCGGCTCCCCGGCGCTGCGCACCGCGGACAAGGAGCGTCCGGTCAGCGACGGCATCCGCGTCGGCCGCACCCGCCTGGGTGCGGCCACGTGGGGCTTCACCCTGTTCACCACCGCCCAGGGCGACGGCGGCGACGCCGACCCGGAGATCGAGGCCTGGGACGCCGTCTCCGAGCTCGCCGACGCCTGGGCGGGCGACGAGGTGCGCGACCAGCCCGAGACGGTCATGCCTCTGCGCTACCGGATCGCAGGGCAGACCCGCCGCGTCTACGGTCAGCCGCGGCGCTGGCAGCCCACGACGAACAACCTGAGCCTCTACGGACGCATCGACGTCGTCGCCGACTTCACCGTCGTCGACCCCCTGATCTACGACGACGAGCTGCAGACGCAAGAGGTCGCAGTCGCGCCACCCCAGGACACCTCGGGCGGCCTCCGGGTCCCCTTTCGGCCGCCGGCCCGACTTCGCCGCGGCGCCGGGACTCGCCAGAGCCGCATCCTCATCGGCGGCACCAAGCCAACCCCGATCTCGCTCACCTTCAACGGCCCGCTCGGCGCTGGCGCCAAGGTCGTCACCTCGCAGTGGACCGCGCAGCTCGAAGAGCCGGTGGCCAGCGACGACCCCGTCACCATCGACGCCTCGCCCTGGGCTCGCTCGGTCACCAAGCGCTCCGGTGGCGGCGTGCGAGTCGCTCCCCGGATCACCCGCATCTCGAAGATGCTGCTTCCGCCGGGCTTCCACGACATCACCTTCATCGGCGCCGATCCCTCGGGCGCCGCGAGCGTCACGGTAGCCTGGCGCAACGCCCGACGATCCGTCCGATAGAACGCGAGGACCGCACTCATGGCCGATGACATCGGGTTCGACCCGGTCGCCTGGGCGATCAACGGCGGCGACATCGACGCCGACATCATGCGCGTCCTCGGCTACGCCTCCACGGGCGGGGCCGAGGGGGTCATCACCGCCGGCGACTGCCGCGTCCGACCGCTCGACGTCCCGGGTGCCGGCGTCGCGATCGACACGGGCGCCGTCGCCATCCGCAACGCCTCGGCCAACGTGCGGAACCAGACCTACATCGCCAACGGGCGTCGCCGGACCACACTGGACACCCTCGACACCGACTCGACCGGCGCCCGCAGTGACCTCGTCATCGTGCGCACCGAGGACCCCCAGTACGGTCCCTGGCCCGAGATCCCCGAAGAGGACGCGCCGGACTACCAGTACGTGCGACCGACCATCATCCCCGGGGTCCCGCCGACCACCCGCAAGGCCAGCGAGCTCAACCTCGGCTACTCGGCCTACGCCCTCGCTCGCATCGACCGGCCCGCGTCGACCGGCACGGTGCTCGCCACCAACATCGTCGATCTGCGCAAGGTCGCCCGGCCACGGCGCGACCAGTACCTCGAGCGCTTCGACATCCAGTACTCCCCCAACGACTCGGGGCCCGACTACAACGTCTGGGTGAAGTACCCCGACGTCCCCTTCGCCTACATCGAGATCCCCGACTACGCCGCCATCGCCAAGGTCAAGGCGTGGGTCATCGGCGCCCAGGTGCGCGACGCCGCGCTCGACGGCGCCTTCCGCTTCAAGTTCACCGGCGGCCAGCCGCAGGTCTCGGCCTACAGCAAGGAGACCTACATCAACGAGCAGGTCCCCGGCGACAACCGGGCCGGACCCTACCTCGTCGGCTCCTCTGTCATCCTGCCTGCCGGCCTGCGCGGCGTCCTGGCGCAGTGCAACATCGAGTTCGTCCGCCGCAACGGCGGCGGCTTCATGCGCTCGCACTCCGACGTCCAGGTCGTCATCGAGATCGACTTCATCGAAGCGGCGAGCTGACCCGTCGTGGACGACTGGAACTACCTCGCCGCCCGGATCGTAGGCGACGGGTCGATCGAGGTCGTCGAGACCGACCTCGACATCGACATCACCTCGATCGCGGGGAACCTCTCTGCGCCGCCGACCATGAGCGGGACCATCACCAACGAGATCAAGCGGCTCAAGAAGGACGGCCGGCCGATCTTCGAGCCGTGGAACACCGCCATCCTGGCCGAAGCCGATGGACAGCTGCGCGGCGGCGGGATCTACCGCAAGCCGACCTTCAACGGCTCCGAGTGGGAGCTCGACATCGTCGGCTTCTCCGGCTACCCGCAGGGCATGATGTACGACGGCGCCCAGTACTTCGTCGAGGTCGACCCGCTCGACATCTTCCGGCACATCTGGACGCACCTGCAGAGTCAGCCGAACGGCAACCTCGGCGTCACCGTCGACCAGCTCAAGAGCCCGGTGCGCGTGGGCAAGGAGCTCGAGCAGGTGCAGTTCACCGCCGAGACCTCTCCGGGCGTGAGCGAGGTGGTCAGCTTCGAGGCCGGCCCGAAGAAGCTCAACTGGTACGACACCACCGATCTCGGCAAGGAGATCGACGACTACGCGAAGTCGACCCCCTTCGACTGGCGCGAAGACGTGGCCTGGCGCGGCGACGAGGTCGGCGTCCACATCGCCCTCGGCTACCCGACCATCGGTACTCGGCGCAGCCACCTGACCGGTTTCGTGCTGGGCACCAACCTCGCTACGGAACCCTCCGTCGCCCAGGCCGACTACGTCAACGGGCTGCACGTCCTCGGCGCCGGAGAGGGCCGCGACGCCGTCCGCGGTTACGCTGGCGTCGCCGATGGCCGCCTGCGCCGCGTCAAGGTCGTCGAGGACAAGACCAAGAAGTCGAAGACCGCGGCCAACGCCTACGCCGCCGAGGTGCTTGCCGCCACGCGCGGCCAGCTCACCATCGACACCCTCGACGTCTACGACCACCCGAACGCTCCCCTGCAAGGCATTCAGCTCGGCGACGAGTACCCGATCTTCGCCGAGATGGACTGGGCCACCGTCGACGGCTACGTCCGCGTCGTCGGCCGCGCCGACACCCCCGGCAAGAGCGACATGACCACCCTGACCGTGATTCGATCCACGACGCCATGAACAGCTACCAGGAGATCGCAGCTGCCATCGTCGAGCTGCGCCGCCAGGCGGGCGCTCGTGGGGGTCTCGCGCACTCCTCGCTCGAAGACGGCTCGATCAACGAGTACGACCGCGGCCAGCTCACCTCGACGATCGGCCGGCAGTTCGATGGCACGCACGGCGTCGTCGTCGTCTCCGGGCCGATCCCCCCGACCCCGACCATGCCCACTGCCTACGGCGTCATCGGCGGCGTGGCGGTCGACTGGGACGGCCTGTGGGAGCTCGCCGCGGCCGACGCCGGCTTCGGGGACTTCGTCGAGCGGCCGACCGTCGCTCCGGGCGACTTCTCCCGGGTTGAGGCTCAGATTTGCACCGACCCAGCTTTCCCGGTCGGTGCAGCCATCCAGTACCGCTCCATCGAGAGCCCCCGCGGCGGCGGCGTCATCTTCCCGCTGCCGGTCGGCCCGAACGTCTACGCCCGCCTCGTCGCCCGCACGCTGCCGGGCAAGACCTCGCTCCCCAGCGTCGTCGCCGGCCCGATCTCGGCCCTGCAGGTCACCGCCGACGACCTCGACGTCGACCTCTCCGAGCTCGGCGGCAATCACGTCTTCTACGGCCCCGACGAGCCCGAGGCCATCGTCGACGGCGACCTGTGGCTCAAGACCCCGGAGAACGTCGTCTACGGCTGGTCGGACGCGGCCGGAGTCTGGACCGTCTACCGCGACCAGGGCATCGCCGAGGCGCTGCAGGCAGCCGAGGACGCCACGACAGCTGCGCAGGCCGCCACGGACGCCGCAGCGGGCGCCAGCACCCTCGCGGGGCAGGCCAAGACCGCCGCCGACTCCAAGGTCACCATCTACCGCCAGGCGACGGCACCCACCGGCGGGACCTACAAGGTCAACGGCGACCTCTGGATCGACTCCGACGACGGCATCGTCTACTACGCCAGCACGACCGCGGGCGGGTGGCTGGCGACTCCTGACCAGCGCATCGCCACGGCTCTCACCAACGCGGGGGCTGCGCAGACCACCGCGGCTAGCAAGACCACCGTGTTCGCCCAGACCTCGGCGCCGGCCACCACGGGGCGCACCGTCGGCGACCTCTGGATCGACACCGACGACTCCAACACGATCTACGACTGGCCCACCGCCGGCGGCTGGACGAAGCGCGCCCTCGGCGCCACCGCGCTCAACGTGACCGCCCGCCAGATCGGCGGCATCACCACCTACTTCCAGACCACCCAGCCCGCCAGCGGGATGCTCGCCGGTGACCTCTGGATCGACACCGACGACAACAACCGGACGTACCGCTACGGCACCAGCTGGACCGTCGCCGAAGACCAGCGCATCGGTACCGCGCTCAGCACGGCCACGACCGCCAACACCGCCGTCGCTACCAAGATCACCACCTTCGCGCAGACCAGCCCGCCGAGCACGACCGGCCGCACCGCGGGCGACGTCTGGATCGACACCGACGCCGGCAACACGATCTACACGTGGACCGGAGCATGGACGATCCGCCCGCTCGGCGGCGGGGCGCTCAACCTCACCGTGCCCTTCGACAAGGTCGAGGGCGACGGCCGGGACAGCATCTCCCTCGGCGCCGACCTCCCTCCCGAGCTCAAGGGTTACCTCGATACCGCGCTGTTCTTCCGCGCCGGGAGCTACACCGCCGCCGGCACGTACATGAAGGTCAAGTACTTCGGGATGGGCTCGAAGGGCACGCTGTTCTTCCAGTTCGTCTACGTCGAGAACTACAAGAACGTCGCCGGCAACCACCAGCTCATCAACCTGTCGAGCTTCCTCTTCGACGACGACTACACCCTGCTCACCCAGATCGGTCCGATCTCCAACAGCGGCGTCGACGTCTCCTCGCTGGTCTGGATCTCCGACAACCAGTTCCTCATGGCGCAGGGCGAGTTCGGCAACCGCCATGTCGTCTGGACCGACCGCAACTACTTCCGCGACTGGGACGACCCGGGCGGCAACGTCGTCTACACCCCCGAGTACGAGCCGGTCAGCGCTCGCCTGCTGCCGACCGGCACCGTGCGCGTCACCGGGTTGGTCAAGGTCGTCCAGCCCATCCAGCGCAACCTCGGTCGGATCATGTTCACGCTGGACCCCAACTTCCGGCCGCAGTACCACCTCCTGCGCTGGTGCAAGGTCTCTCAGTCGAGCGGCTATGGCGCCAAGGAGGTCCGCATCGACGTCTACCCTGATGGCAACGTGCAGCTCAACACCGGCAGCGACTCCGTGCACGCTGGCGCCTACCTCCAGCTGGACCTCGAGTTCGACCAGAAGGGGGTACCGCGATGAGTCAGGGCTCCGTGCTCGCCGACACCGGGCTCAACTCTTACTGGCCTGGCACGATCCCTTCGATCGGTAGCGACGGTGTCGTCGTCGGCGGATCGAACGTCGTGCAGCTCAACGCGGCCAGCTACGCCTACATCCCGCTCCCGCGAAACATCATGCCGAACGGCCTGATGACCTTCGTCGCCTTTCCCGGCGACACCGCGGGAGGTATCCGCTTCATCCAGGCCACGGCCTGCGATGGCAATACCGTGGCACTGCGCTGCACCAACGGCGGCGACGGCGGCATCCCGAACCAGATCGTCCGCATCAACTGGATCATGTTGGGATTCTGAGATGGCCTCCTCGAAGGCAAGCAGCACCGGACAGGTCAAGAGCACGGCGAAGGCGAAGAAGAAGCTCTGCCGTTGCGGGCACGACCAGCACGCCGGTGTCTGTGGCGCCGTCATCCATGCGGCCGACATCAGCGGCGAGGGCGACACCGGCACTGTCGAGATGCAGTGCGCCTGTCCCGCCTTCACCGAGCTGGACAACCCACCGCTCGGACTCGACGAGCCGGTCGTAGAGATCGGCACCGCCCGGATCAACGCCGGTGTCATCGAGACCTGGGCCGGCGATCACTGGAAGACCCTCGTCCTCCCCAGCTGACCGGCTATCCTCGAAGCTCCCGACCGAGAGGAGCGAGATGGCAGAGCAGGAGCAGGACGAAGAGCTGATCGCGTCGCTCACGCCGGCTGAGCACGTCGTCGACCCGCCGCAGGACGGCTGGGCCGGCGCCGATCTCACCGACGACGAGCGTGTCGACGACGCCTTCATCGAGGCCGACCCGACGTCCGTCACCATCCGGCCGTTCTACGGAGGGCCCCGTGGCTCGTGACGGCATCACCTTCGAGGATCTCGTCCGAGTGGCCCAGCGCGTCGGCGTCGAGGTCGTCGCGGCGCCGTCGTCACACCGCGGCAAGAAGGGGTCGATGGGTTCGGTCCTCGGGCCGACGATCCACCACACCGGCACGCCGAACACCTACAAGGCCGCCGACGACTACCCCGACTACAACGTGGTCAAGGAGGGGCGCACCGGGCTGGTCAACAGCCTGTCGGCCTACGGCCTCGGCCGCCGGAAGGCGATCTACGTCTTCTCGGAGTTCCTGAGCTGGCACGCCGGGACGTGGAACTACCGCGGCGTCACCGACGGCAACGGCCACTTCCTCGGCATCGAGTGTGCCGGCGTGGGCGACTGGACGGACTGGCAGCGCAAGGTGCTGCCCCGGCTGGTGGCCAGCATCCTGCTCTTCCTCGGCGGCAACGTCGACTGGATGCCGCGGCACCTCGACGGCGCCATGCCGCGCGGCCGGAAGACCGATGCGGCGAACCTGTGGGCCTCGTTCCGCAGCGAGGTGCAGTTCTTCATGGACCACCCCGAGCAGATCAACGTCAACTACGTCGCCCCCGAGGCGAAGAAGGAAGAGGACACGATGAAGTTCAAGGCCTTCCGCTCCGACCCCGCCCAGGGGACCGGCGCCGACAAGGGCACCGGGGCCATCGCCGTCGCGGCGCCCGGCATCTTCTGGCAGTGCCCGAACCCCGACTACTGGGGGATGCTCCTGGCGCACGGCGTCACCGAGGAGGCGCTCAACGTCCCGCACAACGTCTACACCTTCTACCAGTCGCTCTACACCATGCCCGAGCACGACGACGCCGCCCTCGCCGCCGCGGTGGCCCGGGTCGAGGGCGTCGTCCGGGCGTTCCCGGTCCAGGGCTGATGGGCCGGCACGCGCTGGTCACCCAGCCGACGTGGAAGCCGGTGGCCAAGGTCGCCGCCGGTATCGGCGCCTGGCTGGGCACCTCGGCCGGTCTCGCCGTGCTCGCTGCGGTGAGCGACTCGGTCGACGAGAAGACTGTCGTCGGGGCGCTGGTGGCTGGCGGCCTCACCTCGCTGGCCACCTACCTCAAGCGGGCCCGCGCCACGGAGGCCTGACCAGCAGCTCCACCCGAAGACCCCCCGAGCCTCCCGTCGCGGCTCGGGGGGTCTTCGCGCGTAGACTCCGTCGACATGGCCTTCCCTGCCCGCGAGCGGGTCACCGTCGAGAGCAAGCTCCCCGTGCACTTCGCCCCCTGGGTCATCCAGGCTCTCGGTCGGCTGGCCTTGACGGCGGCGGTGATCCTGGGGCTCATCATCATCATCGGCGGCCGAGCCCGCTTCTCCGGCCCCTCCTTCGCCAGCGCCCTCGCCTACCCAGGGGCACCCGCTTCGTGGGGCATCGTGCTCGGCGTGCTGGGCATCGCTGGCCTGTCCGCCAGCCTGCTCGGCGGACTGCGCATCACCCGCTGGGCGCTCTACGGCATGGCCACCTGGGCGCTCTTCTTCGCCTACAGCTTCGTCCAGACCGCGGCCCGAGACACCGGGGCGGGCACGACCGGCATCGTCATCTACGTCTACGTCGCGGTCAACGCGATCGTCCTCGGCGTAGCCCACAAGCGGTGAGCCCCTACCGCACGGACCCGCTGCGTTCCGGGCGGCACCCGTTCCAGCTCTTCGTCCTCTTCCTGGCCTGGCTGGTGAGTCTGCCCACCCTCTTCGGTGCGGCCCCGACGCCCGGCTCGATCAACGCCACCCTGCCGGCCTGGCTGGCGTTCTCCTGGTCGGTCGCTCTGGCCGCCGGCGCCGGCATTGCCCTGGTGGGCGTCTTCCTGCTCAACCGCCCGATCGGCATCATCCTCGAGCAGCTCGGATTGGGGATCTTCGGCATCGCCAGCGTGGTCTACACCGCGGCGGCCCTCAAGTCACTCGGGCTGGCCGCCCTGCAACCCGCTGGCATCGTGGCCGGCTTCGGCGCAGCGTGCCTGTGGCGGTACTTTCAGCTACAAGGCGTTCTGAATCGAGCGCAGGCCGAGCAGAAGAGGCGAGATGACCGGGGATGACGTCGTCCAGCTGTTCGCAGCCGCCGGGGGTGCCAGCATCCTCACCGCGTTCATCAACGCGCTGTTCAACAAGCGCAAGCTGGGCGCCGAGGCTACCGAGATCATCACGAAGGGCGCGGCCGGGATCGTCGAGCGGGTCGAGGCCGACAACAAGCGGCTCCGCGAGGAGATGGCTGCCAACGAGATGCGGCACCGCAAGGAGCTCGGCGACGCCGAGGCCCGGCACCAGCAGTCGATCGGCGTCCTGCGCGAAGAGATCGCGCAGCTGACCCGGACGGTGTCGATCTCGGACAGCCGGGAGCGGATGCACCTCGTCGCCGAGGAGCGCAACCGCTCGCACCTCGAGCGCTGGCACCGCTACGGCGACCGCTGCGACATGATGCTGCGGGCGGCCAACATCGACCCGCCGGAGCCGCCGCCGCGGTTCCCCGAGCCGTTGGTCCCGGCCTACCCGAACGACCACGATGTCGGCTCGGGAGTCGTCGACTAACAGCAGTGACGAAAGGCCCCCCGGTGTCAGGCCGGGGGGCCTTTCTGCTCCCAGGGCGCCGGGTCGTCCGAGGCGGTGGCCGGCGTGCCCAGGACGGCCCGCTGCAGGGGGGTCCGACCGTCTGAGCCTGCGCTGACGCCGGGCGGGGTGTCCCCGCGGAGCATCCGGTCCAGCGGTGACAGCTCGAGGTAAGCCACCAGTCGGCGCGCAGCGTCCAGCGCCGTCGTCCGGGCGGACGCTTCGAGGTTACCGAGCACGGCGTGGTTGCAGCCGCGCTCGTCGTCAGCGCACAGCAGCCCCCGCACCTCGCCGGTCTCATGGTCGTGGTCGACGGCGAGACGGCGGGAGCGAGGGACTCGGCCGCAGATGAAGCAGCGACCGCGCTGCCATTCGAGGAGGGCCTGGTAGGTCGTCTCGTCGAGGTCGTAGGTCTTCTTGATGTGCGAGGCGTGCTGGGCCCGGGACTGACAGGCCCGACAGCGAGCGCCGCGGGCGTAGAAGAGCGGGATGTAGGACTGGCACCCCGAGCACCACCGCTTGCCCGCCGGCCACCGGCTCTCGGCGACCCGCATCTGGCGGCCGAACTCCTTGACGTGCGGGCTGTTGCGCAGCCGCCGGTCGGCCCACTGGATCTGCACCTCGATGGGCTGAGTCAGCAGCCAGTGGTACTTGCACCGCCGGTAGGAGCTGTAGTGCGGCTCCTCGCACCCTGCCTCCATGCACGGCGCCGGCTTCTTCCTCGCGGCGCCCACGGTCTACTCCTTGGTGATCGCGATGTCGGAGGCGGTCTTGCCCATCGTCCGCAGCGCGTGGCCAGCTGTCCGGCAGGGCCACAGCACGGTACCGCGGCTCTGCGGGCTCTGGTCGGGCTGGCAACCGGCGCAGCGCGGCGGCGTGCCGTAGAGCGGGAAGTGCGCCGCGGCCAGCTGGCCGGCCAGGTCGTCGCCGAGGCGCTTGCTGCAGAGCTCCTGGTAGTCGTAGCCGATCAGCTCGGGCACCACCGGCTCGACGACGTCGACGCGCTCGGCCACCACGCGGATCGGCTCTCCGGGCACCGGGTCGCCCGGCCGCCAGGAGAAGTGGGCGATGCCAGCGCGACGGCAGATCAGCTTCTTCGTCGGCGTGGTGTGGTACTGGATGCCGCGGGGGTACCAGTCCACGCCAGCGCCGCACACCGGGCACTCGGTCGGCTGCTTCGGCGGCGGCGGGCTGGCGGGCGTCTCGTGCTCGACGCCGACCGGGCGCCGGTTCGTCGGGCGGCCGAAGCCGTGGCCGTCCGCGAGGAAGCCGACGTCGCGCCAGACCTGGCCGAAGGGGTCGGTCACGACAGCACCTCGATCGCGGTGAAGGAGCCGGGCTCGATGGCCACGTCGCGATGCGGCCAGGCCGGACCGCCGTGGCCGACGGTGACCTTGCGCCAGCCGGAGCCGTCCCGGTCGTCGAGGTAGGCGGTGCCGCCGCCGGCGTTCACGCCGCCGAGCTCGACCCTGACCACCGGGATGCGCTGGCCGAGGATGCCCTCGGTGCGGGCCCAGTAGGCGGGGAACTCGGGGCTGTCGGCGACCACCGCGGTGCCGCGGGCCGCCCGGGTGTGCAGCCCGTTCCAGAAGGCGCCGCCGGGCGGCCGGGTGCGCCGCGGCGTCCGGGTCGGCTTGACCTTGCGCCGGTTGCTCATCGCGGGGTCCCCGCGGCGCGGTCCTGCAGGCGCATCGCCCAGCTGCCGGCCACCGCCATCACGTCGAGCAGGTGGTCGGCGAGCTCCTCCGGCGTGCGGGCGGCGTACAGCTTGGCCACCTCCTCGTCCAGCACGGTGCGCCAGGTGACGTCGCCGAGGAGAGCCTTCTGGGTGTCGGTGGCGTTCCGGGCGTCCAGCGCGGCGTCCATGTCGCCGTCCTGGTTGGTGCCGTCGGTGTGGTCCGAGGGGCCCCAGCGGTCGTCCTGCTCGACCATCCGGTTCGCGCCGGCAAACGCGACGTTCATCATCTGGCCGCGGCGCTTCACCTTGTCGAGCGCGGTCTGGACTTCGGGTGGCATCTGCTTGGCCATGACGGGCTCCTCGGGTCGGTGGGAAAGGCCCGGCCCCGCCGCCCGGGGGAGGGGGCAGCGGGGCCGGGGGTCTTGCGGCGGGCGGTCAGACGCGGAAGGTCTGCGGCCCGTCGGACTGGGTCTGCGACTGCGCCAGCGCGGCGGCGAAGTCGAAGGCCGGCTGCTGGGTGACGATCGGCTCGGGCTGCTCGTACTCGAACGCCTCAGCCGGACCCCCGCCCTGGGCCTCCTCGTCCGACTGGGGCTCGTCCTCGCTGACGTCCTCGTCGGTGTCGACGTCGTCGTCCTCGTCGCCCTCGCCGAGTGGCACGGTGGAGATGATCTCCGAGCCGTCGGCGAACTGCGGCTCCTCGGACTCGCTGCCCGACGCCGGCGGGAAGGTGCTCGGGTCCGGGTAGGCCGGCAGGGCGGCGGGACTGGTCGTCATCGGCGGGACCGAGACCGCGGGCTGGTTCGCCACGGCGGTCAGCGCCTCGACGTCGTCGGCCAGCTGTGCACCGCCCTCCCCCTGTTCGGCGCGGGCCTTGCGGACGAGCGCCGGGTGGATGGCGGCGTAGTCGACCTCGTCCTGGGCGTCCCGCTCCTCCTGGGCCAGTTCGTCGTAGGCCTCCTTGAGCTTGGCCCGCTTGTCCTTGATCTTCTGCAGCTCGGCGGTCGCCTTGGCCAGCGACTCCTCCGCGCGCTCGAGGGGGGACTTCCGGCGGGGCGTGCTGCTCTCGGCGGCCGGTGCTGGCTCGGGGGTCGGGGTGGCCGCCTCCGGGGTGGCGTTGGCCGCGGCCTTCTCGGCGTTGGCCTTGCGCGTGGCGGCAGCCTTCTCGCCGCGCGTCAGCTCGCGGCCCTCTGCGTTGGGCATGGTGTCTCCTCTGGATCAGGGGTCGGTGAGGGGGTGGTGCACCGGGGGGCGGCCGACGTCGCGGTCCGGCCGCCCCCCGGGGTGGGTCAGAAGTTCGGGACCGAGGCGTCGGCGACGGGCGCCGAGCTCCACGGGTCGGTCGCCGCCTGCTGCGGCGCCTGCTGGCCGAACTGCTGGCCCTGGCCCTGCTGTCCCGGCTGCCCGGCCGGAGCGCCCTGAGCGAAGCCCTGGGGGACCTGCTGCTGCGCCGGGGGCTGGAACTGCGGCTGCTGGGCCTGGGCGGGCACCTGCGGCTGCACCGGGGGCTGGAACTGCTGCGGCGCGCCCTGCTGGGCGAACTGCTGACCCTGGGGCTGCTGGGCCGGGAAGCCCTGCTGCTGACCGCCGAACGGCTGCCCCTGGGGCTGGCCGCCGCCGAACTGCCCCTGCTGGGGCTGCTGCGGCGCGGGCTGGGCGAACTGCTGCTGGGCCGGGGCCTGCTGGCCGAACTGCCCCTGCTGGGGCTGCTGCTGGGCCTGCTGGCCGCCCGTGAAGGGCTGGTTGCCCTCGAAGGCGTCCGGCTTCGCGTACCCGGCCGGCGGCGGGACGTACTGCGCGGCGTAGAGCTTGACGTTGTTGAGCCGCGGGTTCTTCTTGTTCGGCTCCTCCCCGGTGAACGCGACGTGCAGCGTGCCGCCGGCGAGGATCGGGAGCGCGGTGCCGTTGCCCGCCGCCTTCTTGGCGTTCTTGACCGCCTCGAAGAGGTTGCTCGGGTACCCGGCCCACAGCGCCTTGCGCTCGCCGGTCTGCCCGGAGGCATCGGCCCAGGGGGTCGACTGGACGACGCCGGTCACGACGGCGGCCATCTTCGGGTTCGGCTGCTCACCCGGCCGGGCGTCCCAGAACTCGGGCTCGCCGGTCTCGAAGTCGCGGGTCTGCAGCCACTTCGCGTCCTCGTCGATCGCGATCGTGACGAAGGACCCGGGGGGGGCGGCCTTGAAGCTGACGGCCGGTGCGCCGCCGCCCTGCTCGAACGGGTCGAAGCCGGGCTGTCCGGCCTGGGGCTGGCTCATGGTGCCTCCTGTAGAACGGGGTCGGTGTGCTGATGAAGAAGTTACTCACTCTTTGTTCGTCGGTCAAGCCCCCATCTCGCGGCGAAGTCGTCGAGCAGCTGCTCGAGGTGGCGGCGCGCACCGCGGCGGGCGGTGGCCAGCGCGATCGTGTACTGCAGGTGTGACAGTCGCCCGCACATGACGACGCCGCGACGGTAGACGATGGCGGTCTCGGGCCAGGAAGGCACGATCACCACCGGAGCGCCGCCCAGCTGGCCGAAGTGCACCCACGGCACCACCGGCTCCGGCTCGCCGCTGCGGTTCACCACGGTCGTGAGCCCGGGGGAGATCACCCCTCCCTGGTCGTAGGGCGGGTTCCACTCGTCGTCGATCATGCTGCGATCTCCCCTGCCGTCATGCGCCGGCCACCGCGGGCTGTCAGCTCGTCGGTCCAGACGTCCTCGAAGTCCTGGTAGATGCCCACGAGCTCGGCCTTGGTGGACGCGCCGTCGATCAGCTGGGTCGCCCGGTCGCGGGCCAGCTGGTTCACGTCCAGCGGGGAGGCCATGAGGTCGCCGCCTCGCTGGTAGTCCCGCACCCAGACGGCAACCTGGGCGGCGACGTAGCCCTTGGCGATGTTGATCGGCTGGATGATGGTGCGGGCCGGGGCGCCCGGCTTCGCCTTGGTGCCCTTGACCTCGCGCGAGGGGGTCCACGCGACGAAGGCCCAGTCGAGGTTGACCGGCTCGCCGTACTTCTCCTCGAACGTCATCCGCCGGTCCGTCGCCGGGTCGTAGATGTCGGCGTTGGCGTAGCCGGCGAACTGCACCGCGAACTCCTCCGGGTGCAGCTCGCCGGTCTTCTTGTCGAGGATGCACAGCCCCTTGAAGCCGGGGACCCGCACGAGGTGGTCGAAGGTGCCGGCGGCCATCAGCAGGTCGTTGGCGGTGAACATCTCGGTGTCGACGATGTCGATGCCGCGGGTGGCCTTCTCGAAGCTCTCGCACATCATCGCGAGCGGGTCGTCGAAGGCCACGCCCTCGTCGCCGGGCTCGGTGAGCTTGTGGAACGCCGTGCCGTAGTCCGCGAGCTCGTGGATCACCAGCCGGTCCAGCGCCCGTGCGATCTGGGCGTCGATCTCCCGGCCGGCCGCCTTCTTGTCCCTCGGCTCCGGCTGGTTGAACCCGGTGTTGTAGTTCTGCGCGGCGATCAGCGCGGCGATGTCGGGGTTCCGGGCGATGGCTTGCGCCAGGTACCTGTCCTCCCAGATGTGCACGCCGCGCTGATCCATCAGGTAGTCGGCCAGCGAGGACATCCGGCTGTAGGGCACTCGGGTCCGGCCGCCGGCGGGGATGAGCAGCGGTCGGCCGTAGCCGTCGCGCTGCAGCTCCCGCTCGGCCTCGGGTAGCGCCAGCATCTTCGCGTTGCCGGCGTCCTCGAAGGGGTCGCGGACCCGTTGCGAGGTGACCTTGAGGATGTCGGTCATCGTCTCCTCCTCTTCCGCTTCTTGTGGTCGCCGCGACCGTGCGCGCGCTGCAGGTCGGTGACGTCTTCGATCCACCAGGCGTCGGTCCATCCCGGCGGCCGGACGTGGGTCTCGTTGCAGCTGGGGCATGTCCAGCTGTCGCTGATGTCCATCAGACCCGAGGGGGCTGACAGTCCGCTGCGACGTCGGCCTGCGAGCGCTCCTTCTTGACCCACGGCAGCCGGACGCAGCTGGCGCCGCGACGGATGCACGCCTCGGCGTACCCCTCCTCGATCACGCCGGCGGCGGCCAGCGCCAGGAGCAGGGCCTCGTACTTCGGCCAGGGCAGCTCGTGGTCGAGGTAGAGGTGGTAGTGCCCCGGCGTCGAGGAGGGGATGAGCTCGGCCTCCATGTCGATGTCGAGCACCACCCGGTGCCGCGGCGCGTCATCGGGCCCGAGCCAGGCTCTCGGCTCAGCCACCCTCGAGGTGACCGCCTGGGCCTTCTCGATGTCGGTGGTCTCGATCTCCTCGGCGTCGGTGTACGTCCCGAACTCGGCAACCTGCAGGTAGGTGAGCCCGTTCCACGGACCGTCGTGCTGGGTCACTCTCGTCCCATCCCTTCGAGCACCTCGGTCAGCTCGTCCCAGTTGTTCGACGCCAGCTCCAACAGGTCGCGGTCGCGGGTCTCGACCACCTGCCTGTCGTAGTAGGCGTCGGGGTCGATCAGCGCGTCGATCTCGGCGTTGATGAGACCGGCCAGCACCGTCGGGTCCAGCGCGTCCAGCTCCCACGACTCGTCGCCGTACTGTTCGACATAGTCGGCCGACCGGCTGTCGGTCAGCTTCGCCGGGTTCGGCGGCGGGTTGTACTGCTCGATCTGGTCGGCATTGAGGGCGATGCGCCGGACTTCCAGTGCGCGCCGCCCTTCGCACCGCTCATCCATCGACGCCCGCAGCGCCCGCAAGCTGACCGAGTCGCTGCCGAACTCCTCGACGTTGGCGTTGAGCCAGTCCTGGTCGGTGAAGAGCTCCAACCGCGTGCGGATGTCCCGGGTCATGTCGATGCCGGAGGGGTCGTGGTCGCCGAGGTGCAGGACGACGACGTTCTGCCCCTTGGCGATGTACCGCATGTGCCGCTGCGCCGCGGTGTAGAGCTCGGACTGCGAGACGTACCCGCGGCAGGAGAAGTAGGCCACGTCGCGGGCGTGCGCCGCCGAGCCGATGACGCCGGCCAGCGCCTCCTTCTCCACCCAGACCTCGACCCGCGTGGGCTGGTCCGACCACTTGTCGATCGCGTAGCCCTGATGGGCGGCGTCGATGACGTCGGCCGGGCTGCGCCAGTGCGAGACGGGCTTGAGCTCGCGAGTCCGGTCGACGATGTAGTTCCAGTCGAGCAGGCCGGCCAGTCGGGCGCGGTTGACGATGTCGCCCAGCCGCTTGTAGCTGCGCTGGTTGTTGGGGATGTACCCCCGCGCGACGAACTGGTAGTAGAGCTGCCGGAGCGTGAGGTCGAAGCCCTGCGCCCGGTACTCCCGGCAGATCGTGTTGGCCATGACGACCATGTCCTGAGCCTCGCCGCGGGGGTTCCACGGCTCGTAGGCGACCCGGGCCATCAGTTGACCGTCCAGCCGTAGAAGAGGACCGGGATACCGCAGGTCAGCGCCGTGTTGAGCTCGGCACGGGCGCCGACGGACTGCTCCCAGCCGGGCATCATCAAGATGGCGTCGGCGTTCTGCAGCATCGCGATCAGGTCCGAGCGCATGTAGCAGGCGTGCGCGTGCGCCGCGTCCTCCCCGGCGCTCGGACCGGCCGGGCAGGGCCGCCCCTCATGCTGGTCGACCTCGATCGTCCGTGGCAGCAGGGCGTCGTAGCCGAGCCACTCGGCCCACGCCTTGCCGCGGCGCTCGTCGCTGGCGATCTCGTCCTCGGTCTTGCCCTTGATCCCGTGCGAGACGTAGAGGACCGCGCGGCGGGTGGCCGGCGTCTCGCCGGAGCGGTCGTGCTCGATGGCCTTGCCCGGCTCGGCGGTCCGCCAGTCCGGCCAGGTGCGGCTCTCGTTCACCGCGAGCTTCGCGTGCAGCCCGTCGATGATCTGCCGCGGCGTCAGCCCGGAACGCCATGCGCCGTCGAGCGCCAGCATGATGACGTCGATCCACTCCTGCGGGTCCTCGTCCGGCTGACCCTCGCGCACCTCGGTGTCCAACTCCTTGCGGATGTGGTCGCTGACGCCACCCATCCGGCTGCCGGGCCCGAAGGCGCCGGCCGAGAAGCGGGCCTGCCGCTCGAGGTAGTTCTCGTCGATGCACAGCTCGATGTCGTTGCTCTCGGTCATGCGACCTCTCCGTCCTCGATGACCACGCCGATGCCGTCGGCGGTGCCGACGCGCTCGACCCAGCACTGGAAGTCCCGCTCGGCCGCCATCTGGGCGATGAGCGCCATGCTCTCGCTGTCCATCAGCGACCCGTCGGTGATGCGGATGACCCGGATGTCCGGGGACGCGGCCATCGCGATGCCGGTGGAGATGCGCAGCCGCTCGGCACCGGACGCCTGGGAGATCGGCACGCCGTTGTAGGTGACGCCGTGCTCGTCGTCCAGACCGAGGCCGGCCACCGGCATCGCCGCGGCGGCGAGCTTGGAGGCCTTCCAGCCGTCGAGCGCGTCCAGCCGTCCGGTCTGCTCGTCGTAGCTGGCGGCCAGCCGGGCGGCCTCGGCTTCGGCGTGCTCCCGCTGCTGGCGCAGGCGGACCCGGGCGTTGATCTCGTCGACCTCGACGAGCTGCTGACGGAGGTGCTCAAGGTCTGGTCGCCGGAGGGCCTGCAGCTCCGCGCCCCGGGTGTTGATGGTGACGAGCTCGGCCTGCAGACGGGCGATCTCGGCGGTGACCTCCTGGTGGCGGGCGGCCAGCGCCGCGAAGTCCCGCTCGATCTGGTCGCCCGCTTGGATCGTGCCGGCCAGCTCGGCGGCCGAGACCTCGTGCTCGGGGGTGTCGGCCGGCGGTTCGGGAATGCTGCCCAGCAGGCCCTTCGCCTTGTCCCGCTCCCGGCCGATGTCGGTCCGGGTGTCGTAGATGGCCTTACGCTTCCGCGCCAGCTCGGCCGGGTCGAAGCCGAGGTCGACGACCTGCAGCAGCATCTCGACCTGCCTCTTGGCGTCCGCGTTCGCGAAGGCCAGCGGGTCCAGCGAGAGCTTCCCGACCAGCCCGTCGAGCATCTTCTGGGGCGAGCTGTAGCTGGCCCCGCCGTCCCGGCTGGTGATCGTCAGCTTGCCCGCACCGGAGCCGGAGGTGGTCCGCGTGATGACGAACTCCTCGAACGTCAGCCGCACGGTGGCCGTGGCCTCCCCGTGGCGCACCGGTTCCTCGACCGCGGCGCCGCGCTGCTGCAGCACCCACCAGATCGCGTCCAGCACGCTGCTCTTGCCCTGAGCGTTGCGGCCGGCCACCACCTGCAGCGTGCCGTCGGCCTCGATGGTGACGGCCTTGAGCCGCTTGAAGTTCTCCGCGTGCAGCTCGATGATCTTCACAGTGCGTCCTCTCCGAAGCGGTTGATGAAGTCGACGAGGGGCACCTGCACCCAGCCGTGCTCGGCGAGGTTCTGGGCCCACTTCTCCTTCGCGATGTCCTTGCTGGCCCAGGTGACCCAGACCCCGTCCTGCTCGTGCTGGATGCCGCAGGAGTAGAGGCCCAGGCCGGCGAAACTCCGGCCGTGCATCCCGAACCGGACTTCCAGCTCGTGCCGCTGGTCAGGCCGGTCGTACTTCCGCATCTCGGCCAGGGTCTTCTTGTTGCTGCCCCGCGGTCGCACGAGGTGCGGGTCCTTGACCGGCCGGAACCACCCGTCGGGCAGCTTGTCGTCCATGTCGCGCGGCCACGAGAGGCCGGCCATCCGTCCGTCGTTGACCCACGCGCTGCGGATGTGCTTGTCGTAGACCTCGGGGTCCGGCACGCCGGCGGCGTCGTAGATCCCCTTCATCCACTCGAGGCGGGCGGCCAGGATCGTGCGCTCGCGCTCGTGGACGTCTTCGGACCAGGCCATGATCTCCGGCGTGCTGTTGCAGTAGATGAGCCGGGCGCTGGGCATCAGCTGTTCTCCTGGGAGGGCTCGGTCGGCGGGGCGGTCAGCTCTTCGTCGCTGGGCAGCGGGCTCGTCTTCGGGGTGTTCTCCTCGATCCAGCGCCCGACGTCGCCGGCACAGGTCGGCTGCGAGACGGCCTGGTAGCCGGGGTCGCGGCCGGTGAACAGCGCGCCGAGGTCGAAGGGCGGGCGCTGCAGCAGGTAGATGGCGTAGTTGTCCGGGCCCTGGCCACCGGCGATGACGTGCACGCCGAACACCGGCGCGGTCTCGCCCTTCTCGCGGACGACCTTCATCGAGGGGTTCTCGGCCTCGAACAAGAACTCCCACTCGACGTCAGGGAACCACTCCCCCAGCGGGCTCTTCTTCGCGATCTCGACGGCCTTCTCGGCGTCGAGGCGGGCCAGCTCGGCAGCCTCCCGGGCGCGCTCCTCCCGCTCGGCGTCGGCCGCGGCCAGCGCGATCTCACGCAGCCGGCTCACAGCGAGGACGCCGCGGTGTAGATGGCCTCGACGGCGTCCTGCTCGGACAACTCGGGCATCTGGGCCTGCAGCTTCTTGACCTTGGCCGCGAGCGCCTTCTGGGCGTTCTCGACGAGGGCCGGGCTGGCGCCGGTGGTGCCGGAGGCGACGCGGATCTGGGCCTGCAGCGTCTCCAACGCCTCGCGCTGCTGCCGGATGCTCTTCTGCCGGCGGGCGTTGCTCTTGCGCTGACGGCTCGACCGGGCGGCCTGCTGGCGCCGGTCGTAGTCGCGCTCGTTGGCGCCCGGCAGCAGCCTGCTCTTCGAGCCCCTCGCCGCGGCGGCCCGGCCGAACTGGCTGGCGATGCGGGCGTTGTCGGTGGCGGCCTCGGCGAAGCGCACCGTCGGGACGTCGCCGGGCCCGATGGGCGTGACGGCGTCGGGCTTGAACTGGAAGGTGTCCATGCTGATCTCCTTGGTCGGTGGGTCAGATGCGGTTGCGGACGCGGGTGGAGAGCTCGACGTAGGGCTCCCCGTGGGCAGGTTCGTGCACGCGGACGGCGATGACGTCGAGCTCGATCAGCTCGCTGTCGCTGTAGGCCACGACCGGCAGTCCGGCGGCCGGGCCGCGGGCGAGGCGCTGCAGCTGCTCGATGAGGTCGGTCAGCGTCAGGATCATGGCCGCGGCTTCTTGTCGACCTCGGCGAGCATCTTGCTGACCGCGTCGTAGAGCTCTTCCTCGCTGTCGTCTTCGAAGAGGAGGACGTCGTTCCGGTCCGTCGCGGCGTTCTTGTGCCACTCGACGGCCTTGCCGATGACGTCGGCGTCCACCGGCGTGCGCAGCAGCCCGGCCGCGGCGATCGACTCGATGGTCGCCTCGACGATGAAGCGAGTGTTGCTGCGGGACTGCTCGGTGCGCATCAGCTTGTCGATGGCCACCGGGGTGATCTGGGCGGCCAGCTCCTCGCGCACGGCCGGCCAGACCTCGCCCTGGGCGTGGCGGATGCTCTCTCGGTAGGTAGTCAGCGGGGACCTCCTGGGACCTCGTTGGTGTGGTGGTGGGGCTTGCTCATCGGCATGTCGCCGATCGAGGCGTGCATCTCCTCGTGCGCGGTGGCCAGCTCGGCGATCGTCTTGATGTCTTTCGTCCACGTGTCCGAGTGGAACCAGTCGAGGTGGTCGCGGATCTTCTCCATCGCCCGCTTGTTGCCGGTCGTCGGCATCAGCGGGACGGCCCAGCGGTCGGCGACGAGCAGCTGCCGGGCGACGCGGAAGTCGTCCTTGATGACCGTGGCGCCCAGGGTCTTCTTCACCAGCAGGACGGCCTCGTCCATCGGCCGGACGACCACGCTGACCGGGTGGTCGAGTGGCTTCGGCGGGATGGAGACCTCGTCGCCGTTGATGTCGAGCAGGCGCACCCACCCGTTGCAGCGGCCGACGACGCACCAGCACTTCTTCGCCTGGTCGACGATGTAGACGCCCCAGGAGAGCTCGCCCCAGGTGAGCGTCTCGACCCGCATCGCGCGGTCGCTGTTGAGCCCCTGCATCTCAGCGAAACCCTCGCTGACCTGCGCGTTCGGGGTGTGCAGTGACATGGAATCTCCTCTCAGTCGGCGATGACGCCGTCGTGGGAGGAACCATAGTTGACAACTTCTTGCTCGTCAACCAGGCTCAAGGCCAGATCGCAGACCCCCAGGAGGAGCCGATGGCACTCGAGGCCAAGTACACCGAGATCATGCAGTGGGTGGACACGCCCGAGATGAAGAGTCGGATCGACCGTCTCCACACCGTGCGCAAGGTCAGCCGCGCGCAGGTCGTCCGAGAGCTGGTGGCCGGCGGCATCGACGAAGCAGAGCGCGCCGCCGGCATCGCCGCGGACCGACCGGACGAGGTCGCGACCGCACAGTAGAGTCGGCGTTCCGTCGCCGACAGCAACAGACCCCCGCCGCTGGGCAAGCGACGGGGGCCTGGGTGATGCAAGCCCCACCGACCAAGGAGAGCTTGACGATGAGCGTAACAGGACTCGCCCGGTGAGCGATCCGCAGAACCCCGCGGCAGAGGAGATCCTCGCCGCGGCGCACGCAGCCCAGAAGCGCGGCTGGCGGGTCATCCCGATCATCCCGAAGGACAAGCGGCCGGCCGACGCCGGCTGGCAGAACACCCCGCCGATGAGCCCCGCGGACATCCAGGCGACCTGGGAAGACGGCCGGTACAACCTCGGCGTCGCGACCGGCGCCCCGTCCGGCTTCTGGGTGCTCGACGTCGACCCGGACTCTGGCGGCATGGAGTCGGCCAAGGCGCTGCAGGCCGAGCACGGACCGCTGCCGGCCACCGTTGTCGTCCAGACCGGCGGCGGCGGCTGGCACTTCTACTTCGCCATGCCGGACTTCGACGTGCGCAACCGCCAGAGCAGCGTGCTCGGCCGCGGCATCGACGTGCGCGGCACCGGCGGCCAGGTCGTCCTCCCGCCCTCGGTCAGCGACAAGGGCCTCTACCGCTGGGGCACTGACCCCGACGAGGTGACCATCCCCCGGGCGCCGGCGTGGCTCGAGGAGCTCATCCGGCCGACCGAGGCCAAGGGCGCGGTCTACGCCAACGACGTCCCCGACCGCTCCGGCATGACCGAGCGCGAGCGGGCCCGGCTGGACAAGTACGCGGCCAACATCATCAATCGCGAGCTGAGCCGGCTCAAGGAGTGCTCGGACGGGGCCACCGCCAACGGCCAGGGCTACAAGGGCCCGCCGTGGCAGATCACCACCTTCGAGGTCTCCTGCACGCTGCTGCAGCTGGCGAACTCCCCGTGGTGCGAACTCACCCCCCAGGCTGCGCACAGCTACGTCCTCGCCAACGCACCCCGCGACCGCGGCTTCACCGACGCCGACGTGACCAAGGCCTTCGACTCAGCGGTGAGCACCGTCGGGGAGAAGGCGCGAGCCCTCCCGGTCGACCGCACCGCCGCGCCAGCGCCGTCCCCGGTCAGCGGGAAGGTCGACCCCTTCGAGGACCCCTCCGGCGGCGCCTGGGCCGCGGCCAGCCCGGTCACGCCCGTGGTCAATCCGCTCACCCACGTCGCGCCGCGGCAGTGGCCGGTGCGCAGCTGGGACGACCTCGGCAACGCCCAGCGGGTCGTCGACCACTACGGAGACCGGCTGCGCTGGATCGAGCAGGCGAAGCGCTGGGCGATCTACGACGACGGCCGGTGGAACATGGACGAGGCCCAGCTCGGCCGGGCCATGATCCACGACATGATCGACTCGCTGCCGCGCACCGAGGCGATGGAGTACCCCGAGGACAACACCGCCGACGAGGACGGGCCACTGCGGCACGACTTCCTCAAGTGGGTCAAGTCTCAGCGGATGAGCGCCCGCATCTCGGCCACCATCACCGAGGCCGCCGGCCGCCGCGAGCTGCAGGCCATCATCACCAGCTTCGACACCCAGCCGATGCTCCTCAACGTCGCCAACGGCGTCGTCGACCTGACCACCGGCGCGCTGCACCCGCACGACCCGGCCCTCCTGCTGATGCAGCAGTCACCGGTGCACTACGACCCCTACGCCACAGCGCCCCGCTGGGAGCAGTTCCTCACCGAGATGCAGCCCAACCCGGACATGCGGGCCTATCTGCAGCGGGTGGTCGGCTACTCCATCACGGGCAAGACCGGCGAGCAGGCCCTCTTCATCCATCACGGACGCGGGGCCAACGGGAAATCGGTGCTGCTGCAGGTCGCGAGCGCGATGATGGGCTCCTACGGCCAGGTCATCCCGCGCGAGACGCTGCTGGTGAAGTCCGGCGGCGGCAGCGAGCACCCCACCTCGGTCGCCCGGATGGTCGGCAAGCGGTTCCTGCAGGCCTCGGAGACCGCGGCCGGGCGCCGGCTCGACGAGGAGACCGTCAAGGGCCTCACCGGCGGGGAGCAGCAGACCGCACGGTTCATGGGTCGCGACTTCTTCGACTTCACCCCGACCGGCAAGATCCACTTCATCACCAACCACCTGCCCCGGCTGACCGACGCGGAGTCGATCTGGCGGCGGCTGCACTTCATCTCCTGGCCGGTCATCATCGACCCGCTGCGCAAGGACAAGGAGCTGGCCAACCGGATCATCGCCAGCGAGCTGCCCGGCGTGCTGGCCTGGGCCGTGCGCGGCGCGATGGAGTGGGTCCGCATGGAGGGTCTGCACATGCCGGCCTCGGCCCAGCTGCACCTCGCCGACTACCGCGAGGACCAGGACGTCTTCGGCGACTTCCTGCAGGAGTGCATCACCCGAGAGCCCGGCGCGTTCGCCGCGACGTCGGACCTCTACGCGATGTACCAGGCGTGGTGCAACCGGGCCGGCATCCGCAACCCGATGATGCGCAACGACTTCAAGACCGCCTTCGCCGACCGCGGCTTCGAGGCCTACCGGAAGACCACGGCGCGCGGCTTCCTCCACTGTAAGATCAACGACTACGGGCGGCCGACCGGCAAGGGATTCGAGGTGGTCGACGACACCGCGGTCAAGGTCGTCAGCAACGCCCCCTTCGACCCCTTCGAGCAGGCCGCCGGGTAACCTCGGGGGAACGTGCGTGGCGGTGGGAAGCGACACGCGCCAGAAGGGCCCGGCCGGTGTGGAAACCGACCGGGCCCTTCGCCTTGCTACGGTCGCAGGCACCGCGGCCGACACCGACCGAGCCGGTACCCCCGCCGACGACGGCAACGAAGAGCCCCCCACCTCCGTCGAGGTGAGGGGCTCTTCTACGTGCTGTAGAACGAGTGGCTCACTGCCACTTCCAGGTGCGACCCCACTTCCAGCCGCGCATCGAGCTCACCTCGCCTTCTTCGGAGCCGCCTTCTTGATCGGCCGCCCGGCGGTGGACCCGTCGTTGACGACCGGAGACGGAGGGGTCTCGTAGGCCACCTTGACCCCCTCGCCATCGTCCAGGCCGCGGCGCATCGTGTCGAGGTTGGTCTGGACCCTCTCAGCCGCGGCGTCGGCCTCCTCCTGGGGCATCCCGACCTCCTTCGCGCGAGCGTTCCAGCGGGCCTGACGCTCCTCCTCCGTCTCCGGCCGGTTCCCCCGGGGCATCCGACCCAGGCCGAGCATCTGCAAGGCCGCAGCGGTCATCTCGCCGGGCTGGGGAACCACCCCGGCCGCCTGGCCGTCGGCGATGAGGCGCTGGGTGTTGGCCGCGACCTCCTCGAAGCGGGCCTGGCGCTGCTCGTCGGTCTCGTTCGGGTCCGGGGCGCCGGTCATCACCTTCATCGGCATGTGGGCCATGACCAGCAGCTCGAGGAGCTCGTTGGTCCTCCGCGCCTCGGCGAGCATCGCCTTCTCGAACGGGGTCTCGTAGCTCATGGTCGTCGTCCTCTCGATCCTGGGTGTGCTTCGGGCTGTCGTCGACCCCACGCACGCCGGGCAGCTTTCGCCGCTGCGGCCTCGCGCTGGGTCTTCTGGGTGTGGTGCCTCTTGCAGAGCAGCTGTCGCTTGCTGTGGTCGAGCCGGTCCCCCTTGTGGTCAACCTCCTCGCCGGCGTTCGGGCAGCGCATCCACTTCTGGGTGATGGCCGACCGAAACCGCTTCTCACACTGCCCGTTCGGGTGCTCCTTGGTCGCCGCGGCCTTCCGCGTCTCGGCGCAGAGCGCACGCCAGTTGGGCGGCAAGGTCTCCTGGCGGGTCGAGCCCTCCCACGGGCCGCTCATCGACCGGCCAGCCAGACCAGCAGTGGGTCGATGACCAGCTCGACGACGGCGTCACGCACTGAGCGCAGGTCGATCATCAGTACCGCTCCACCGGGGTGATCTCGGAGAACGGCCAGTCCTTGCCGTAGGGCAACACCGGCACGAACAGCTCGGTGACGCCGGCCAGCCCGTCGCGACTGGGGTGGGGGTCCCAGGTGATCGAGCCGTCCCAGCGGCCGACGACGACGTGCCCGAAGGCGCCGCGGGGACTCGGGCCGCCGACGAGCACGAGGCCGCCTTGCGGGCCCCACAGATCGAGCACCGCGGCGCGCTGGTCGATCTCGACGTAGACGAGGTCGAGGCCGCGGCGCTGCAGCCAGTCCCGCACCGCGCCCCACCACTCGGCCTGGGGCAGAGCAGCGAAGTGCGGGACGTCGTCAGGCCGGTCGCAACCGAGGAGGCTGGCCAGCGCGGTGCGGAAGCAGTCGCCCGGGACGCCGTTCTCGTCGTGGCCGTCGGTCCGGCCGGCGCCCTGGGTGTGCAGCTGGGTGAGCTCACGCATCGACGTCCTCCTGGGGTGCCGGCTGGACGGAGTGCCAGGCCCCGACGCCATAGGCGATGACCAAGTCGTCGTCGCTCTCCCACTTCTCGGTCGACCAGAACTTGAGCACGCCGAACTTCGTCGCCATCCGCTCAGCCTCGTGGACGACACCGCGGTCACCCGGGGTGATCCTGACCAGCCACCTCTTCACGCCGTGCCCTCCTCGGGCTGGATGGGGCAGATGTAGCCCCGGGTCGGGTCGGGGATGTGGTTGCCGAGTACCTGGCCACAGCCCTTGCAGTAGGCCTCCGGCGCAGTGATCTGCTCCTTGAGGTCGGACAGCTTGACGAGAGCGGTGGCCGGCGTGACCAGGAAGCTGTCGCTGTGCTCCCATGCCGCGGCCTCCTCGCGGGCCGTCGATCCCTCACCGAGCTCGCATCCGGGGCAGTCCAGCTTCTTGCAGCCCCGACACTTCGTGCGCTTGGTGACCATGACCGGCCCGTCGGGCGACCAGAGCCGGGACCAGCAGGCGACGAGCCGCTGGCCACCGCGCTCCATCCGCACGGATACGGCCTCGACCTCGCGGTCGGGGTGGTAGGTCTCGGAGATGATCCAGCCGATCGAGTAGGCCACCCGGACGTTCCAGCCGTGGTCCTCGGCGAGCTTGCGCACCGTGCGGGCGCCGGTCGGGATCTCGTCCTCCTGTGCCAGCCGTGCGAGCACGCGCGGCACGGGCAGCTCCTCCCGGTGGGAGTGCAGCCGCTTCGGCTTGGCCTCCCGGCCGTAGATGGCCTGGTACAGCTCGCGGGCGGCGCCGGCATCACCGAGCGCCGCGGTCATCTCCTCCACGGTCGCCCGGCGTGCGGGCGGACCCAGGATGGCGCCGTGCGGCACGATGCCGGTGACGTCGCCGGTGTGCAGCCAGGCGTTGTAGAGCAGCTTGCCCTTCTCCACCTTGAAGCGGCCGATCGGCCCGCCGCAAGATCCACAAAGGTACTGCGGGTCAGCCACGGTTGTCGTCATCTTCCAACCTCCTGACGATCTTCTTGAAGTCGTTGTCGACCGGGTCTCGGCCCATCCGATCCATCGCGGTGCCGACGAAGATGCCCAGGGCGATAGCCACGGCCAGCGCGAGCAGCCCCCAGGCCAGCACCTCCATCATCGGGCGCCGCCTTCGAGCAGCACCGCGTAGTCGCACTTCCAGCCGACCCGGCACTTCGCGCAGATGACGTCCTCGGAGCCCGGTCGGCGGGGCATCGGGATGTGCTCGGTGCGCAGCTGGTCGAGCACGCGCAGCCCGAGCCCGACGTCGCCGTCGCGCAGTAGCAGCACCGCGGCGTCCTCGGCCCAGTGCGGGCCCGGCACGCTGCACCACACCCGCTGGATCAGGTCGGCCGCCCGGGTCTCCCGCTCGGGGAGCCAGTCCGGCCGGACGACGGGCTCGGGTGCGCTCACCCCTCGGCCTGCAGCGGGATCTCGACGACGTCGAGCCCGAGGTAGTCGCGGACGTTGCGCTCGGTCACCCGGAACGACCGGCCGATGCGCACGGAGGCGAGCGTGCCGTCGTGCAGCAGCCGGTAGACGGTCATCTTCGAGACCCGCATCATCGCCGCGATCTCGTTGACGGTGAGGAAGGTCGGGGGCTCCGGCTTCGGCCGCGGCGTGCCGGCCATCGGGTAGCTGCCGGGCTGGCCGTAGGGCCCCGACGGCGGGCGCTGGCCGATGTGTCGGGCGGCCGGGCGACTGGCGGGGACGCCGGTCGAGGGGTCGGCCTCGCGGGCGGCGCGGTCTCGGGCGGGGGTGGGTCGGGTCACGAGTCCTCCTGGGTGATGTCGTGGTCGAGCAGGCCGGCGATGATGACGTCGGCGTCGGATCGGTGGCAGATCGCGACGTTGCGGAGCCTCGCGGTGTCCCTGACGTAGACCCAGCCCTTCGGGGTGTCGGGCAGGTCGTCGGCGTCGACGACGACGTAGCGACCCTGGGTCTGGCGCTCGACGAGGACGACCTGGCGCAACAGCTCGAGATGGTCGAGCCGCATGGCCTGGTCGCCGTCGGGGCCCTCGGGGTATTCGGCGCGGTCCGAGCTCTGGATCAGCGTGTTCGTGCTGTCGTAGACGTTGTGCCCGTCGGCCTCGTTGGGCAGCGACTTGCCGCCGTAGGCCCGCAGCTGGGCGGCGAGCAAGCTGGCCGCGCGGGCGGTCATCGACGCCCGTCCTTCGGGAGCCGGCCGCCCCAGCGGTCCCACTGGGCGTCCCAGCGCTCCTGGCTGGCCGACTGCACCAGGCGCAGGTCCGCGCGGCGCCGGTGGTCGGCGGCGATCCGGCGGCTGCGCCTCGCGGTGGCGAGTGCCCCGACGGCCGAGATGATGAAGCCGGCGCCGGCGCTGGCCGTGCCGACGACGACGGCGAGCAGCACGGTGGCACTGGCCCGCATGAAGGCCTGGGCAGCCTGCGCCCGGGTGCGGCGGTCGGTCATCGTCGTGCCTCCTGTCCAGTGATGAAGCGGATGGTGTCGTCGTCCCGGTCCACGCGGGGCAGGCCCGTGATGAAGCGGTAGGCGACGGGGAAGTCGGCGCTGGTGGTGCGGGCCCGGAACGTCGGGATGGTGCCCTCGGCGTAGGCCGGCGGCCGGAGCAGCTCCGTGCGCATCCGGGTCACCCGGGCGCCGGTGTGCGGCTCGGTCACGGTGCACTGGTTGGGCAGGACGCGGCTGATCGTCAGCCAGTCCAGCCGGGGGTGCTCGGGGCTGAGCAGGTCGAGCCCGACGTCGTCGGGGTCGGCGTGGCGTGCCATTGGTGCTCCCAGTGTGGTCGGTGGGACTTGCGAGCATGGTGGTTGATGAGGGAGTTGTCAACTCCCGGCCGGCGGGGCTGCCGCCGGCCGGGAGGACTCGAGGTCAGGCGGGCGGGACGGCGACGCGGTCCCAGCCGCGGAAGTAGCCGCGCCAGACCCAGACGCCGGACTGCCCGTCGATCCAGAGGTCGCCCTTGGTGATGTGGCGCCGCTTCACCTTCGGCGGCGTCGCCCCGGCGAAGACGGTGCCGCGGCGCTTGCGACCGATGCGCATCAGGCGATCTCGACGTGCTTCGGGTTGCCGCTGGCGAGCTTGTCCAGCAGAGCGGCCAGCGGGCTCTTCGTGCGCAGCCCGATCCAGCGCTTCATCGACACCGGGTGCTGGTCGATCGTCCGGTTGGCGCTGGCCACCAGCTGCTCGACGGCGGCCTCGGGGCCCCGGCGGAAGATGCCCGGCCGCAGCTCGATGGCGATGGTCGTCTTGGTCGTGGTGACGACCTTGCTGCCGTCGAGCTTCTCGGCGGCGGTGAGCACCGGGAAGAGCTGGGCGAACGCGGCGACCTGGGTCTCGGTGAGGTTGCGCAGCTTGAGGGTGGGGACGGCGGTGGTGGTCATGGCGTGCTCCTCTCGTGCGGGCCGCTGATCGGCCCGTCGTGCCCGCCGGGGACTCGAACCCCGGTGTGTGCCGCTCGGGCGGTGGTGCTAGGCCAGCGCCTTGAGCAACTGGCCGACCAGCTCGTTCGCGTGCTCGGTGCACTGGAAGTCGGCCGACGCCGGAGCGGTGCCGGCGTCCCAGTGGATCGAGGTCACCATGCCGCGGGCGCGTGTCTTCGTGGTGCGCACTCCGACCGTGGCCTCTCGCTCGCAGCCGGGCTTGTTGCAGCCGGCCATCAGAGCTTGATGTCCTGCTCGCGGAGCGCGATGCGCAGGGCGCCGGAACGGGTGGCCGCGCGGCGGGTGACCCGGGTGTCGGGGTCGCGCGGGGACAGCGGGATGGTGCGGACAGTGCGGGCCATGACGATTCCTCTCTCGTGCGGGGCGCGGTGTGCGCCCCGTCGTGCCCGCCGGGGACTCGAACCCCGGTGTGTGCCGCTCGGGCGGGTGGTCAGCGGGTGCGGCGCCGGCCCAGCATCAGCGCCGCGACGCCGAGGAGGACCAGAGCGCTGCCGCCGATCAGCAGTGCCGTGCTGTGCTCCGTGCCGGTGTAGGCCAGCTCGGCGACGGGCTCGCTGGCCACCGGGCGGGCGACGGGCCGCGGCGTCGCGACCGGCGTCGGCGCCGCGGGGACGACCACCGGGGCGACCGCGACCGGCTCGGTGACGGTGATCGTGCCCGGCATCTCGTGCTCGGCCGGCGGCTGCTCGATGACGACTGGCTCGTCGATCACCACGGGCTCCTCGGTGACGGGCTCCTCCTCGACCGGCGGCAGCTCGGGCTCGGGGTCCGGCACGATGACGATGGGCGGCGGGCAGACCAGCTCGCCCTCGGTGATGGTGCCGATCTGCCCGTCCGGGCAGTCGACCTGCCCGGCCTCGTGCTCGTCGGGGCCCTGCGGCTCCAACTCCGGGTGCTCGGGGTCGAGCACGTCGTAGCACTCGATGTCCTGCTGCAGACAGACGTCCTCGGTCGCGCTCGCGGCGGCCGGGGCGATGAGGATGCTGGCGATGGCGACCAGCAGCCCGATGAGGATGCGCATGTGGTGCTCCCTTCTGGGTCGGCGCACGGTGCGCCGTCGTGCCCGCCGAGGACTCGAACCCCGGTGTGTGCCGCTCGGGCGGTGTTACTACATCGCGATGAGGTAGCTGTCCTCGCCGCGGTGGACAGCGAGGTTCCCGTCGTACCGGATGTAGGCAACCATCTCGTCGTCGTCGTACCGGCGCGCCGGGTGGCCGGCGACCGCGACGGTCACCGCGGCCTCGAAGGTGTCGGCCCACCCCAGGTCGTCACCGTTCACCGTGCCGATCGCGTTGTCGGCGTGCTCACGGGAGCACGGCATGACGACGTACTCGCCGCCGATGCCGGTGACCACCCAGGCACGGTCCGGGCTCGACGTCGTCGGCATCGTGATCCGCGGGCCGACCTCCTGCGCCGCAGTGTGCCCGACCTCGATGACGCAACCCTCGGAGTTGCACGGCGCCCCGCACTCGTCGCAGCGACCGTGCTCGGTCATCGACGCGGCCTCCTCGATGGCGTCCAGGTGACCGAGCGCCGCGACGAGGGAGTCGGCCAGCTCGAACGCCATGTCCGCGACGTTGTCGCCGCGCAGTTGGTCGCGGAGCTTGCCGGCCTGCACTGCCGTCTCGTGGTCGTGGGTCTTGGTGATCGTCTCGGTGAGCTTGGTCAGCCGCTCACGGAGGTCGGCGAGGGTGGCCAGTCGAGAGTCGGCCAGCGCTCGGTCGAAGGTGGTGGTCATGATGTCCTCTCTGTCGGCGCACGGTGCGCCGTCGTGCCCGCCGGGGACTCGAACCCCGGTGTATGCCGCTCGGGCGATCGTGCCTACTGCCACTCGTCGATCTCGGGGACCGCCCAGTAGTGCATCTTCGAGCAGTTGACCTCTTCGTCGCCGCCACCGTCGTCGCCACCCTTGGACGGGCCGGCGATCCACTCGCCGTCGCGGGTGTAGAGGTAGCGCACCACCGGCTCCTTGTCCCAGAGCATCAGGTCGCCGCCGCACACCTCGCCCGGCACCGGCACGGTCTCCTCGTAGATGTTGGCGTCGTCGCCGTGCATCTCCCGCATCTGGGCGACGTAGTCGGCGTTCCTCTTGCGCACCGCCTGGGCGTCGGCCTCGGTGTAGACGTAGGGGCAGGTCGCCGCCTCCTCGTCGTCGTCCGCGACCGGCTCGGGCAGCTCGGGCAGGGCCGGCTCGGTCGGCACCAACCCCGGGTGCGCGGCGTCCAGCTTGGCCAGCGCCGCGGTGAGCAGCTTGCGCACCTGCCGCGGCGTGCCCTCGATGACGACGGCGTCGTCGCCACCGAAGACCAGACCGACGCTGCCGGTGCTGATCAGGTCGTCCCCGGCTGTCTCGCCCTCGCCCAGCACCTCGGTGGAGGTGTAACGCGCGTCCATGCCGATCCAGCTGATACCCATGATGTCCTCTCTGTCGGCGCACGGTGCGCCGTCGTGGGTGCCGAGGGCTCGAACCTCGGTGCCTGCCTGTCACCCTAGCCGCTCAGGAGAGCGACGGGTCGTCCCACGACACGACGTGGATGCTGTCGACCCTCACCCAGTGCGCGTCGTTGGGGTTCTCCCCGCCCGACGGCGTCGACCAGACGATGAGCCAGTCGTCACCGCCGTTCGTCTCGAAGTCGACGTCGACGTAGCCGGCGACGTGCCCGGTCGTCGTACGGAACCGGAGCATCTCCGGCTGGCCGGCGGCGTCGCTGACGATGGGCGGCAGGTTCTTGGGCATGGTGTCCTCTCTGTCGGCGCACGGTGCGCCGTCGTGGGTGCCGAGGGCTCGAACCTCGGTGCCTGCCTGTCACCCCTTGGCTGCTGCGTAGCGCCTTCCCGCCGTCCGCGGGTCGACACCCAGCCGTTCGCCGATCTCGGCGAAGCTCAACCCCTCCTCGTCGCGCAGCCGCACGACCGCGGCCACGTCCGTGGTGCGCGGCCGGCCCGGCGCCCGCCTCTCGGGGAGACGGGCGCGGACCGTGTTGACCGCGACCCCCAGGTCATCCGCGATGGCGCGCAACGGCTCGCCGGCCGCGTAGCGCTCCCTGACCGCCTCGGTGTCGATCACGATCAAGCAGGGTAGTCGAGACGCGGCACGCGCGCCCCGTTCTGGTCGACGTCGACGTAGACGCTCGCGTCCTCGGTGCCCAGCCGGTCGGCCAGCTCGGTCAGCAGCTTGCCGGTGGCCACCTTGTAGCCGCGGTCCCAGAACCCGGTCCCGTGGTGCCGCATGGTCAGCCACAGGTCGTGACCGGCTTGCTGGGGGTCCTCGTGCACGATGCGGCGCGCGTCGGCCTGCACACCCTGGCCGGTGACGTGCGGGACCGGCTCCAACTCGGTGAGGAACGCGCGGATCATCGCGCGGACCTTGGCCCAGGTCTCGAAGTCGGCGGTGACGTCGTCGGCGGTGAACGCGCTGGTGTCGACGTCCTCGCCGTTCTCGTCGTGCGCGTCGGCCCAGAGCGCGGCGGTCACGAAGCTCTGCAGGATGGCGACCTCGGTCTCCGTGGCGTCGATGACGGCGGGGCGGGTCATGGCGCCGTGCTCGGGCACGCCGGCGGGCTCCAGCAGCTCGACGTCACCCGGGGCGATGTGTCCGGCCAGGTTCTGCAGCTCGGTCAGCTCGCCGTAGCTGATCGACTGCGCGCGGAGCGCGGTGCGGATCGCGTCCAGCCGGGCGGTGATCTCGGTGGTCATGGTGTCCTCTCTGTCGACGCACGGTGCGTCGTCGTGGGTGCCGAGGGCTCGAACCTCGGTGCCTGCCTGTCACCCTGGTCGATCAGGAGAGCGGGCGGTTCGGGTCGGGGTCACCCAGGCGCGTGTCCCAGGCGTCACCCGGGATGCGGCGCGCCCAGACGGCCAGCTGAGCGATCAGGTCCGCGGCCGGCGCGGCGCTCTCGTCCTGCCACCACATCTCACCGTCGGCGATCTGCTCGGCCAGGTTGCCCAGTGTGTCGATCACGCTGCTGGCCAACCGCTGCTGCTGCTCACGGGACAGGCGTGCCATTTCGGGTGTCCTCTCTCTGTCGGCGCACGGTGCGCCGTCGTGGGTGCCGAGGGCTCGAACCTCGGTGCCTGCCAGTCACCCTGTCGTGCTCAGTCCGTGAAGCGGACCCCGAAGTACGCCACGGAGCGGGCGAGCGCCTCGGCGTAGGCAGTGTTGTCGCTGTTCATCTCGGCGACGAAGCCCGCCCGGTAGCGCTCCGGGATCGGGCGCCGGTTCTCGACGTAGAGACGCGCCCAACTGGCGTGGTTGGGCTGCAGGGTGCCGCCCTCCCGGGTCTCGCCGTACCCGCGGAGCACGCACGCACTGCAGTTCTCCCGGACGATCTGCTCCGTCTCGGCGTCGAACCAGTCGTCGTCGGTGTGCTGGTGGACGAAGACGCCGCGCGCGCTCCGGGCGTGCTGGCCGGCGGTCGCGTCGTCCCACGGCTCGACGTCCAGGGTGCGGACGGCGTAGCCGCCCCACTTGACCGCGTAGTCGGTGGAGAACGGTTGGTGACGGAGCAGCCACCCGAATGCGACGTCGCCGTTCGGCAGGACGGGAGAGACGTCGACGCCGTCGTGGGTGACGACGACGGGGGTGCGGGAGTTGAGGCCGGTGGTCATGGTGTCCTCTCTGTCGGCGCACGGTGCGCCGTCGTGGGTGCCGAGGGCTCGAACCTCGGTGCCTGCCTGTCACCCTACACGTTATGCCCGACGGACGCCACCCCGCGGGCCGATCTCGAGGATTGCGTCAGCCATCGCGGCGCCCTCGGTCTCGATCACCCGCCGGAGGTCGGCCAGGCTGTCGTTCCGGCCCCAGACGTAGAGGGTCAGGGTGGACCCGATCTCAACCACCGGCGTGTCGGTGTGCTCGGTGCCGCGGGTGATGTAGTCGAAGCGGACGTGCCGCCCGGAGTCGTAACGCTCGCTCAGTGCCTCGCCCGCGGCCTTGATGCTCGGGAACGTCTCGGCGTCGTTCCACTCCGGGAGGGAGTAGCTCGACCCGCCGTGCCACAGACCGACGTAGGTGCTCATGATGTCCTCTCTGTCGACGGTACGTCCGTCGTCGTGCCGGTCGGGGACTCGAACCCCGATGTCTGCCAGGCCGGCTGATCTTGCTCAGAGCGCGTGCTTGCCGTCCATGATCTCTCGCAGCCGCGGGTAGTGGCAGATCGCGGTCTGGGCGATCTCGGCGCCGGAGTAGTGGTGAACGGTGAAGTACTCCGCGGTGTTCTCCGTCGCAGCCTCACCGAACCGGCTGGCAGCCTCGGTGAACAGGAGGTGCGTCTCCGCGCCGTTGTCCGTGTAGTTGGCCAGCATGTCGGCCAGCATGACCCGAGCCATCAGCACGTGATCGGAGTCGGCCGAGGGGACGCCGGAGAGCACGGTCGGCGCGAACCCTCCACGGTCCAGCCACCCGATCAGGTCGTCCAGCTTCTCGCGGGTCTCGTCCTGGGTGTCGACGTCCGCGGTCTGGCCGTCCAGCTCGGCGGCGGTGGCCAGCAGCGCGGCGATGACAGCCTGGGGGTCCATGATGATCCTCTCTGTCGACGGTAGGTCCGTCGTCGTGCCGGTCGGGGACTCGAACCCCGATGTCTGCCAAGGCCGGCTGATCTTGATCAGGCGTGGAATCGACGGAACCAGTCGACCGGTTCGGTCGCGAAGTCACCGAAGCGGTCGGGCGCACTGATGAACGTCTGCGGGCCGCCGTCGAAGATCCCGACGACCGGCCCGCCGTAGACCGACCCGACGAACTCGACCACGCGGGTCGGCTCGCCCGGGTAGGTGACGTCACCGATGACCGAGAACTGCCCGGCAATGCCGCTCCGGCGCCGGACGTTGTCGACCGTCGGCGCCGGGTACTCCTCGGTGGTCGATCCGATCACGGTCGTCTCACCGATGGTCTCGAAGTTCATGACTCCCTCTCTGTCGACGGTACGTCCGTCGTCGTGCCGGTCGGGGACTCGAACCCCGATGCCTGCCAGGCCGGCTGATCTTGATCTCAGTAGCCGCGCGGGCCGAACTCCTCGACGCACGTCGC
>Ga0210040_10000653_pt1 | contig 56915 bp, 52 predicted proteins | sample CryGeyCG12114_NA_FD_185462 | JGI IMG/M metagenome (GOLD analysis project Ga0210040, IMG submission 185462) | Groundwater microbial communities from aquifer - Crystal Geyser CG19_WC_8/21/14_NA (SPAdes) (version 2) | ecosystem: Environmental > Aquatic > Deep subsurface > Groundwater | place: USA...
CAGCGTGAATAGGCGATGCCAGTGCAAGATGTTGATGCAGCGGTAGGGTTACAGTAGGTGATGCCAAACAAACAACCGAGACAGCTTAGGGGCGGACTCACGTGGCTAGGCGGTTGCCACCTGTCAAAGTTCAAGCACCGCGTCATTTTTCCGAGCCGAAAAGTAAACATTGGGCAGGTTCTCCAAATCTGACCGCACAACACCAGCTGCCAGTGGAAGTCACAACAGTGCCCGCCGCTTCTCGAGTCGACAACATACTGTGCTCAGATAGCTCTCTCGTTGCGATTAGCTGAGGCCAGTCATGGCGCGGATTGCTCGAGACTCGACGCCAAAGCGTCGCTCAGCAAGACTCTCGAATCAACCACATGGAGTATGCCAGCTTTCTTCCATGAGGTCCATGGGCGCGATAGCTAACATCTTGCGTTTGCAGTCTACACGAAAGCCAGTATCGAACCTCCAGCTGGATGCTGTACTCGAGCGGGACGAGACGCCAGAGGCTCAACAGCCATCCATCGACAATGTTGTTGCTACACCCTCAACACGTAAGAGCCTCGACGAGCGAATGAGGCTGTTGTCAAATGTCACCACTCCAAAGACCGAGCCCAAGCCGGCCAATGATCAGATGCATCCAGCAACTATCCATCAGACGACCGCGAAGGCGCCAGACTCCGGCATGAAGCTAGGATTTGCAGATATTTCCACCACTGGTCGAGCTTCGCTTGCTAGCCTTCAGAACACTCCAAGTCGACCGCGTCAAAGCCTGGCGCGTACCAACATTTCTCCCTCGTTCCAGTTCAAATTCAGTCACGAGTCGAACATGACAGAGGAAGGCCGAAAGCTGATGGACAGTATCCGGGAGGACGCCGTGAGGATAAAGGAGCAGTTGCGTGCGGAGAAAGAAGCTGAGGCACAGCGAGAGGACACGTTTGTCGACGCTACCGGAAGAAAGATCGCAAAGCCAACTGCAAAAGCTAGCAGATTCAGCGACGTGCACATGGCGCAGTTCAAGAAGATGGACTCGATCGCAAACCATCCTTCGTCCTACCGAGCGAGAGCGGGCTTCGCCAGGCCAACCGAACAATCTTTAAAGCGCTCCTCCTCTAGAGCTGATCTAGACGAGCTCGACCGGCCAAGAACAGCTGGCAAGAGCCCGTCTGCAAGAATACCACCACCGGTCATTGGCCGTCCTACATCGATAAGCCCATTCAAGTCCATTCAACAATCTCCACGCGAAGCAGAAGCTCCGGCTAAGCGGTTGCGGAGAATTGGCGATGAAGACATATCATCGAGCAGGCCTACAACACTCCCACAACCTGTGTCTAGCAGACTTTTGTCTCCCACCAAAGCATCAGCTGCCCGAATTGCAGACGCTACATCAACGCCGAACAAGCAATCTGCCCTACCCCGGGCAAATAGCGTAAAATTGATGCGATCAGTCTCACGGCCTGATACTGGAGCGCCCATTTCGCCATCAAAATTGCCACAAGCTCAATTGAACAAACCACTTCCTGCTATACCCGCAGAGATTGCCGCTGCATCTCCAGCCAAGCAGGGCCTAACTCGGTCCACATCCACCAAGAGTCTGGCACCCATGCTCGCACCAGAGGAGGCTCCCAAGTCTAGAATCCCCACCATGGCGAGTCTGAGATCGATCCTCCGCTCACCCAAGAAGTCCTCACAACCAGAAACAAATACTCCAAAACACAAGTCTACCATTCCAATGCCTGCTAGCTCTCAGAAAAAGGTTGACTTTACACCCTCCGTCAAATCACGCTACGCCACAAAGTTGGCTGAGGCAAGTCCATCACCCGCCAAGATTGACAGGTCAAACGCCACCGCTCAAGACTCGTGGCAGCCTGCCATTCCCTACAACTCTTACGCGTTCGTGGTTAATGACCCTGAAGCCGAAGAAGCCTGGTCCGATGATGAGGACGATGCCGGCGGTGTACCGGTCACATATCCTACTCTACCCACACTGAGCCCACGACCAGTCTCCAGGTCGGGACGAAGCGTTGGCCCAACCACAGCTGCAGTCGATCACACAATAGATGCATTCACTAGCCAAGCCCGAGAACATGGACGGAGAGAAAGCAAGGAGTTCAAGAGTATCTTCACTACTTTGCACCCGAGGCCTGGTTCCGTCGCAAGCAGCGTTGGCTCAAGCCTCACCTCAGTGAACACTCAAGTGAACCGAACAAACCCCATCGTCAATGCATCACGAATAGCCTCCGCTTCCTCTACCGTCTCCACATCACCACGGAAGTCGCAAGCATCACCCTCCACAATACGTCGTGTACGTGCATCGGAGCCAGCAGTCGCGGTGCCCGTACTTCCCTTCACAGATATCCCGAACGCCAACGTCTCAGCCATACCTCACGGCCTCCCAGGCAAGAAACGCCGCCACGACGCAGACTTCGCTAACGACAAATACGGTCGAGACGACGATGCAAAGGAGAACCGCCGCATCACACATATCCCATCACTGCCTGGCGCATGGGAGGATTCGACAGTCGAGAAAGACGAACAGGTGCTAGACGAAGGCGAGAAACGTGCTGGGAAGCGAGCCCGACATGATGCGCCGGCTTTCTCCCCTCAGAAACAGGACAATGAGAAGGAGAAGAGCCCGGTCAAGAGAAGACAGACAGATGCACGAGAAGTTGCTGCGAAAACTGCTAGGGATAGGAAGAAGAGTATGGGTGGGATCTCGCTGAGCCGGCTGAATGCACTGGCCAGTCCTAAGAAACGTGCTTGAAGAGCTCACTTTATCAGAAGGAGGCTCTTGATGTGAACAAGCCAGCTTTACGGTTTGCGATGGTGCTCGGGTCTGGATAAGTCATGATGTTTTGGCATTTGGGCGCTTGAGTGTGCGCGGTATTAGGCATGGACGCAGGTCGGTGGTACAGGTTTGGAGTGTTCTTGTCAATCATGTTTTGGTGTTGGTCAGACAATGACTTATGCTGTGCTAAGCAGCAGTGAGTGAGTGAGGAATTCTGTATATCGCTTCCGCCTAACGCGACAAAAGCTGGCGCTGGCATGCCTCAAGGGCTACTACCGTTGATGAAGATTAATGACATTTGTATTCATTCATGGTACAGAACTCGTAATATCTTCTCTGTGAACTCATGACTCCCCACATTTCGTGCAGCCACGAACGAGGACCGCAAATGCTGATGGACATCACTCGATCTCCGCCGTGAGTGTCTAATCATAGCACTTTGTATGATCTTAAGTACGCTTCGGCCTTGTGCTTGCTTTGCTAAATGCTCCACTTGATGTTGTAGACTTGGAAACATACCACCCACCGGCTATTCGGTTTTGAGAATCGACAGCCGTCCTTGGTGGGTTAGCTGTCTAAAAGATCAAGCACTTCAAAGAGGCTTCGATTCTCTACTGGATCCTCAGCGGCTGATGAGCTCGAGATATAGATGGCCTGGGGGTGGGCTTCTGTGCCGAGTGAGGCCGTATGCTCTGGATAGGTGTGGCCGAATGCTGCCGGTGAGGAGGAGGACTCTGCGTGGGCCACAGGACCCTCAGCCGTTGGTGCTTTTAAACTGTAGTTTCTTCGGTGCGACGCTGAGGTTCAGTGCTGCGTGGTATTCGTTGTTTGTTCTTGATGGCCGGAAAGAAAACGGCTTGTTGGATTCAAGCAAAGGGGCAAGTCGTGTGACATGGTCTACCAAGCAAGATCGGCTTCACGCTTGTGGACTTGGTCTCATAAACTGCCACTACCGGAGCGCTCTGATATTGAGATGTTGGAGCTGGTGTAGTTCCTGCACTTGGTCGTCGTGATGACTTTGTCGCCATCCGCTCCTCGAAACGTACTGCTAGAAGGGTGGGTAGTGATGGGTCCATTTTGGCCCCTTTGCAAGAGCTGAACAAGTATTCGAGTGCGAATTTGACTGTAGGGTTGTGAAGAGCTACACACGTGCTTGGAAAGGAATTGGAATTAAAGAACGAAGGGTGAATTGGGTCTTATTACAACTTATGTTGACCAGACCATAGGGCACGGCAAGAAACACGGTTACCGCCGATAGTGTCCGGCTTATTTTCGTGCAAATGGAAGGGTCAAGCAGCAGTACAGTGGGAGAGGTACACTGTTCTGATCGTTTGTGTTATCGCGGCCTCGTAGGTCTGTACATTGTCTATCATGCGGGTTCCCTTCTCGAGGTCTCGATTCCCTTCTCTTTCACCTAGACGAGATGCGCTCGGACTGTTCACACCCCGCTGTCGCTTGTCAATCTCGTCATGTTGATGTGTTGTTCCGTTCGGACCTTGATTCCAGATACACACTGTTGACACTATCGATGAAGCATCGCGCATGCCGATGTGCGGGAAGTATTCAGGTATCACTTCGACGCGGCCGGAGTCATGAAGTACTCCATATAGACCTTCTAGCGAGGCAGCTCAGGGGCCTTGCCTACCATTTCTGGCTTCGGCGCTATACTCTATATGGACTTTCCAAGGCCCACTATGCGCCGGGGCCCAGCGTCGCAACTTGGAGTTTCAGATCCACGAGCACATCGAGAACCTCTTCTCTTCGCATCCACTCTATCTTGATCCTACACCTTTTCATCTGTGCCAGTAAGACCTTGGTTCTCGGGGTAAGCAGGCAGGTCTACAAAGCACTGTGTAGGCTTGATATCTGCCGCGCCGAATCTCGACCAACGCCTGGCCTCCTTTCCTAGTTTCCGAACCACTCGGTCTTGAAGCGACAACAACAAATAATCAACTTGTCCGTTCTCAACACAATACTGATCAATTAGTGATTGATATCTTTCTCTCTTTGCCACGTTGTGCCCACTAGCCTGCACAATGGCGCCATCGTTTTCGTGGTCGACATTTCTCACTTCCTTTCTCGCATTCGTTACACTTGCTGCCGCATACCGACCAGTCCAGCATTGCAAACAGCTGGGCGACAATGGCCACTACTCAGCATGCACTTCTCTCACACAACACTACAATCAAACTACAGGCGAGTCAGACCTTTACGTTCGCTACCACTGGTACAAATACCAGGAGTCAAAGAACGGCTGGCACGCGTTTGGTCTCGGCAATAGGATGGCCGGAGCACTCATGTTCATCATGTATGGTGATCCGACCGCTGCTACCCCAGGTATGACACTTTCGATTCGCAGTGCTGATGGTCACCATCCTCCGCTACTAATTCACGACATCGACAAATTCAACACGCCTGCCGCTGATGGACGCATTCCTGAAGTCAACATCGTCACCAGCAAGTTTGAGCCCTACAGCGGGCCGTACGAGCAACCAGAATTACATTTGAAACCGACACACGTTGGTATCGCGGAGTTCATTGTCCGCGGTCACTCAAAGTGGGTCGGTACAACAGTCAGTAACACGAGCACAGCCCAACCAATGATCTGGTCTAGCAAGTATGATCAAGACTTCGATGGCGACTACAGTATCGATCGATCGGTCGAGATGCACGCTTTCGGTCTGGGCTTCGGATTCATCTTTGCAGATCTTTTCAACTCGGCAACCCCTGTGCCTATGTTTGGTGCCATCAATGAGCAAGCAGGCCACAAAGGCCTGATTGAAATAGGGGAACCAGCACCACCAACAGCAGCAGAACTCTCGGCGGGCGATTTCGCAATTCAGAACGCGCGCCTCGACGTCACGAACGCTGACTTGGGTACCGGGTCCGATGATGGCAAGCACAACCCTTTCAGTGATCACAACACTACACCATCAACGATGCCTGAATCGACTGAGAGTGAACAGAAAGGTGACAACAAGGAGACCATCCCCGTCGCCGTGCCCGGAACTACAACACCAGATGCACAGTCGAGGCCGACCTACACGATCAAGGGGAAGACCATCCGAGACTGGCTCTGGCATGTCCATGGCCTTCTAATGTCGCTCACTTTCTTCCTTGGCTACCCGCTTGGCATCTACTTGCTCCGGTCGCAGAAGCAGATAACCGAGGGCACGTCATTCAACCACCATTGGACTGTCCAAGTATTGGCTACTGTCACCTTCTCACTGGGGTGCTTCCTTGGCTATGTCCAGTCTCGCAGCATTTCGCTCACTCACCAGTACGTCGGCATTTTCATCGCTTTCTGCATTGGTGCACAAATGCTCCTTGGCTGGCGGCATCACGTGAAGTTTTTGCAGTTCAAGCGCAAGACAATTATGAGCAAGATCCATGTTGGCCTAGGCCGCGTCATTATGCCACTAGGCTTTATCAACATCTTGGCGGGCATGCGACTGAGGCAGTACGGTTGGTTCACCATGCTTTTAGTGTTCATTCTTATTGTCATTGAAGTCGTATTTGGAGCTGTGTATCTGAGAGGCGCTCACGTGCGACGAGCCAAAATGGGACCTGCTGCTGTTGCTGAAGAGCTCAAAGCACAGGGTCCTGGTAAGGAGGACAACGCAGAGGAATACTTCCAGCTTGCTGACGAAGATGAACTGAGTGATACTGATGAAGAAGGTCCGGTCTACAAGAAAAGGGAGCAAAAGAGAGTGGAGAACGAAAGGCTGGCGAAGTTGGATCGGGTCTAAGGAGTCTGAATTGTGCAAGGGCCGGAACGGAGATGCTAAGCAGTTTTCTGTAAAGCGCACTATGCTGATAAAGTGTGGACTCACACTGCCAGTTTTGCGTTGGCGGACAGCCTCTTCCCTGGGAAAGGCGCAATCTAATGTTTCGACAAGGCGTCCATGTTGACGTGGTTATACTGTGCATACGGATGATCCGGAGCACAGCTCATGGGATACGCGCGCAGCGCCGGACGCATGGCATATATGTAGATACCTCTCATAAGAGAAAATAATTCTTATCAAATCGAGAGTGTATCCCAACGTGACATCGCCGAATGCTTGAATGAGTTCATCCTCGCCGCCAGAAGCAATAGACGACGATCACGTGACACTTGGCTAGACCCTGTCAAATCGATTACCGAGATTTTGGATGGACCGCGGGTCGTGATTCATGCCACCCTCTCACGGCCGGCCGAACCACGGCGATTGAATCCGGAATCTTCACATTACCTTCTATCCCTGGTACAGTGCAAAGTGAGGCAATAAGTTAACTTCCACAAAGCACAGTGTTTCAATGCCAACAGACAATACTTCTGTCATTGAACGCTCGTTTGCCTTACAGTCACTTGTTGGGGCAGACGTTTAGGCCTTGGCTGATTTGACCGGGTCTTATCGCGCTCATATCAACAACCAATATGGCCGCCAGACAAGCACGTCAGCAGAAGGCGATGACAACAATGATAGCCAACAAGCAGAAGACGGAGGGGTCCTGTGCGCGCGACCAGACGTGTGGGTGTCAAAACAGCAGAAAACCTTTCCGTCAATCGCAGCCGCTGCTCCACCTGGATGAATGTGATGATCCTGATTGTATCGACTTCGAGCAACTACAGGAATTACAGAAATCGATCGATAACTTCACTGACTACGCGCATTACGAAAAATGTTGTGACGGGGCACATGCTATGGGCCAAGAGTGCAACGGAAAGACGTTGAAATGCTGCGAAGTGTCAAGCACCGCAGATGACGAGTGCGAAGATTGTATTGACGATTGCGACGAATGTCACGAAGAGCATGAACTCGCTCAAATCAACGAGTTTGACACCTTATCGGATGTAGGCTCGCCGGTCAAGTGCGACGATGAGTGCGAAAGGTGTGAGGAAGAATGCGAAGAGAATGGCCACGAGCGGAAGGATTGCCCTCAGGACCACCACACCAGTTGGGATAGTTGCATTTCGACCTGTGGTATATGCGTTGACCCTACGCCGCTGCCACTTCTTGGACCGGAGGCCGAAATGCAGCTTTACGATCTCAACTCATACATGCCGCATATCAGGCCTTGCGACGAGAGGTGCACCCCGCCGCCTCTCCTCGAAGAATTGCCTAAGCTGAACTTGCCTGACCCCCCGCAACCGGCCTTCGATATGGATCTAGATCACTGGCAGACATTTCAACAAGCACATCATTGCGCACCTGACCCCTGCCTCATTGACCACCAAATGAACCAGTTCCAGCTACCACAACACGTAGACCCTCAATTCGGCTTCTCCTTCGGCTGCGACCCAACTATACCTGGAAATCAATATCCTTGGCAGAGCCATGACGAATTGCTTCAGACCTGCAATGTGCAAGCGTTCAGTTCGCTCGATCTCAACGGCATAGCAGCTAATGTCAACGATTTCACACCAGTCAACTTCTCGATCCCAGAACAGAGCACTAACCCAGGACAAGTCTTGAACGATATCAATGCTCTCAACTCTAAGCAAACACAGCCCAAGCCATCATCACCACTTGCAAAGACCGGAAAGTCCTGTCAATGGCTGATGCCTTGCGGCTCGGTATGCGGTCAGCCCTTCGCTCGCACGGACGACCTCAAAAAACATGTCAAGAACAGTCATCTCGCTCTCAAGGGCACAGTGACCTGCCGGTGGGGCTCAGCGTGCACCGCAACCTTTGCAACAGAAGCCGCTTTAACAGGGCACATATCCAAGAAGCACCTTGCGCCCCTATACGCCGCAGGTATAAGCTCATCCACAACCTCGAATGCCGACTCAAAATCACCGACGGCCAGCTCCGAGAGCACACAGGCTGAAGAACTGCCGTGGAAATGTACCTTCCCCGGCTGCCCTAAGTCCTTCCAGTACAAGCAAGTTCGCGATGATCATGTCGCTAGCCATACTGGTTCGAATCGCGCGCATTGTCCAATCTGTCATCAATGGTTAAACGCTGAAGGAAGCAACTTTCGGAGGCATTTAGCGAGTCACCGGCCGGAGAATGAGCACATGAAGTGAGTTCTTTTGATACTAGTTGCGCCGCCACAGACTAACTAACCGGTGTATAGGTGCAAGCATCAACATCTGGGCTGCAGGTAAGCCAAACCCGCCTCTTTCTGGACCTGGATCACTGACAAACGGCTTAGGAGGAAGTTTCCTAGGCTCGATAATCTTCGCCGGCACGAAGCATGCTGCAAGTACGGGAAAAAGGCTGCTGCTGCTGAAGCTGATGGTCACGCTTACCACGCTCATGGTCATCACCACCACCATCATCAGCACCATCATGCGGGGCATGCCAAGTGAACGACAGAGCGAGTCATGGCAAACTAGGCATCAATTGCCTCAAGTGACCACCTTCAGCGGCCTATGAGGCTCCACGATAGCATCACGCAACATTCAGCCCGTTCGTGTTCTTCTGCAGGGGCCGAGTATCTTCGGTGACACCTGAGGGCATCCGGAAGTCCTCTAGGGGTCAGCAGTACTCATGAACGAGATGGCGGTTGTATAACAAGCACATGCCAATATCAGCCTACACGAGCTGCTCTCGTACATATACGAAATCCCATTATGTATCCAACTAAGCTAAGTACATACTGTCAGCAAATTCCCGTCTTGCCATCGCTTGTAGGCTTTACATGTTGGCACAGGTCTTCACGCAGGATGCTGGAGGCAGATGCTCGTTGAACCAATAAGCACGTTTCTTTACCTTCTCGCCTTACTTTGTCGTGGTCACCGTCAGCTCAAATTTCTCTTTTGCGAGAGTATGAAGTGATTTCCACGCTTACCGCAAGGCTTAGTTCGAGGTCGCACCTTCCTCCTTCTGAAAAGGAAGTGGCAAGTACGATCCGTTTCTTATCCATCACGCCCCGCAATCTCCTTCCATTGTCTGCTGCTCGTGCTTTTTGCTTTGCTTCAACAGTCATTGTTCCTGGCGATGGCGTCCCCAAGTGCTCGAATGACCAAGCAGCTTTCTCGCACAGCTACCGGTAAACGAAAGCCTTTTTGAGATCACGACGACGACAGCGATGAGATGAACACATGTTTAGCCCCGGCGAAGAAGAAGACACCTGCAGCCCCAGAGAGGAAGGGCCAGAGTCGAGTTCTCAACCCCTGTGTCACTGCTCAACCCCGTGACCTTGAATGAAGTCTTCTTAGAGCGCTTCGAGACAAAGATCAAGAACTTCAACTCGAGAATATTCGGCTTCGGCAACAGCTGTTTGCAGCAACGGCAACGGCAACAGCAGGAACAGGAGCAGGCGATGCAAGAACGGCAGAGGATGTTGCAACAGCAGTAGGAGATGAGGAAAAGATAAGTTGATATTTCTCGGATGGCGTTTCATGTCTTTCCTTCATGTCTTTCCTTCATGTCTCCCACTAACCGCTGCAGACATCGATACGAGACGAACCTGATTCGACGGCACGCGTGGATTCGCTCACTGAAAAATACCGGGAGAAAAACCCTCATCAACATTTACGTTGCTTGATCAGGGATCTTCTCGCTAACAACGCTGTTGTGTTCGAACAATGTCGAGCACAAGCGTACTGGGACTCTGGGAGCTCGATTGCCTCCTTGGGCAGGCTGGAAGGACAAAAGAGCTGTTGACAAAGCACCTCCAAGACCCCTTCGAAGCTGGAGTGTCGATCTGGGGCAATGAATGTCTTGTACGAGGAGTGCCGTACGTCAAGGATCGTCGATCCCCCCGCGACACGCTTTGTGTGGGTTTCATGTGTGAAGACTGCAAAGAGCAGCATCAGTTTTGGTTCCAGAGGGCCAGGTTTTCGGCCGCATTCATCGGCGCGTTTCTCAAGAAGAACCACCAAGCTGGTGAAGTTGTTGTTGAACCAAGCCCGGAGGATGTGCTTGAGGTTCTCTTGTCCAGTCTCGACTTGTCCCACCTATGCGGAAACTCTGCCTGCAGCGACCCCTTTCATGTCTGTCTCGAGAGCAGATTTACGAATATCGATCGGAACAACTGCCTCCTCCTTCGGAAACTCAAGAAAAATGCAGACCATGTTGCGGCTTGCCCTCATTGGCCACGATGCATGCCGGACCGCAAGTGGAAAGATACCCAGGATTGGCGGAACGTGCGTGTGAGTTCTTTGGCTGGAATGACAGAACTTCCAAAGCTTGTATGGACATAAGGGACTTCAAGGCCTATCTTGGACCTTGGGGACCCTGGGAAGCCAAAATACCGGTGGCAAGCAAAGAAAAGTGAGGTGAACAAGCTGAAGCAAGCAAAGGGAAAGAAGAGCTCAAAGGATGAGGATGAGGATGAGACAGAGTCTGGGATGGCTGACGAGCAGAGCGAATCCTGCGAATCCTGCGAGTTCAGCAATTTCAGCGATTTCAGCAATGTATCTAGTTAGGCTTAATGCTGCTGGTATACCTCCTTGTCCTCAACTTCGTCAAAGTACAAGTTTGACTTCTTTAGCCATGCGTTACCAACCTGCCGAGCTAGAGTATGATATGTTTTCCCCTGATTCCCATCCTTGTTCTTAAGGCTCTGGGCCCTATCATCGATCTCTTCTTGCTTCTTATCTGCCGCATTCAGCAAGCGCATGAGGTACGCCTTGAGGGTCTCTGATTCCCGGTCGCTTATCGCTTGGTACCCTTATCGCGTCTCACGTGGCTTGCTTCTAGAAGGGGCAAGGGGCCAGGAATTTCAAATTAATGCAGAAGGCATATGACAGTCTCAAGCGGCGATGCCTCGAAGTGTCCTTTTCTTTGTTGGAGTACGCTAACCACCGTTGCCCTCCGCCAATCTACTCATTCTTTGTCAGCCGTCGATCACTGAGATCATCACGCTTCTGTACCTGAGACTAGCGCCAATCGGACTGATTTTCCCTTTCCCTTTCCCCAAGCCTCGAGACACGTTTCCGAGACTGAGGACACGGTTTCAGACCTTTCATAACAGCATTCCAGAGCGTTGACGCGTGGATGCCTGATTCATTTGGGGAGAATTTCATTCCGCCGTTCGCTCCTTCTCACAGATCCGTGAATTCCGCCGATTCTGTATTACCATTACATCAAAGACCGCAATCACTCCTTAGCAACCAAAACATAGAACTAGCAGCTCTAGCACGTACCAACGCGAACGAAGAACCACACCCCGAAGATTTCGAGTTAGACAGCGACGGTTTCTCCGATTGGTCAGACCAGCAAGGCAGAGAAGGAGAGGCAGAAGCAGAAGCAGGAGCAGGAGCAGGAACATCACGATCCCAGATGCGGAGGAGTGCGCGAAAGCAGAAGAGCAACAAATCCTTGTCCATAAAAACCAACCTTCAGAATGGCAATGGTAATGGCCATTTGACCAACGGCAACGGACACGCTGGACATCCCAACGGCGATATGCTCGAGCACAGGAAGAAGCGGGCGCCTGGCGAGGATGAGCTCAAGGCAGCATATGTCGCAGGCGAGGGTTTCACTCTGGACCATGATCCTCCGCCTATGACACCACAGACACCAGGCATGGTAGAGACCAGCTTCTCCGACCTACCGCGCCAAGACAAGAGGAACTTCCTGCTGCTATGCCTCCTCTACTTCCTCCAGGGCATCCCCATGGGCCTAGCCTCCGGCTCTGTGCCCTTCCTCCTCAAAAAGTACCTCTCCTACGGTCAGATAGGCGTCTTCTCCCTGGCCATATACCCTTACAGCCTCAAACTACTATGGTCACCCATTGTCGACGCTGTCTGGTCACAGCGCTTCGGACGGCGCAAAAGCTGGATTACTCCGATTCAGACCATAAGTGGTTTCTCCATGGTCTACCTCGGCGGCCACATCAATGAAATGATGGAAGCAGCAGGCAAAGGGGTTGACAGCGGCGTTTGGAACTTCACAGGCTGGTGGTTTCTCCTCGTCTTCCTGTGCGCAACCCAAGATATCGCGGTTGACGGATGGGCCATCTCCCTGCTATCCATTCAGAACATCTCCTACGCTAGCACGGCGCAAACCGTCGGTCTGACAGCTGGATCTTTCCTTTCCCATACCGTCTTCCTGGCCCTGCAGGCCCCGGAGTTCCCCAATACCTGGTTCCGCAAGATTCCTCAAGATTACGGTCTGGTCACATTGGGAGGCTACATGAAGTTCTGGGGTTACTTTTACCTCGTAGTCACTTTAGGTCTCGCCATCCTCAAGAAAGAGGAGAAGAACAATTCGCGAGACTCCATTCGTGAAGTGTATGAGTCGATGTGGGCCGTGCTTAAGCTGAAGAACATCATAACAATAGTCATCATCCATCTCATCGCAAAACTAGGTTTCGTCACAAACGAGGCAGTCACGAATCTCAAACTACTGGATAAAGGATTTGGCCAGGCAAACCTCGCACTCGTGGTCTTGATCGACTTTCCCTTCGAGATTGGTCTAGGATACTACGCTGGTCAATGGAGCACGAAATACACGCCTCTTCGTTTATGGTGCTGGGCCTTTGTGGCTCGTCTGGCAGCGGCGGTGTTCGCGCAGTTCACGGTCATGATTTATCCGGTCGACGTGGGTCAAGCAGTTCCCTTCTGGTACCTGCTTACCGTGATCGTGAGTCACGTGTACAGTACATTCATGAGCACAATCATGTTCGTCGCGGTCTCAGCCTTCCATGCACGGATCGCGGATCCCGCAATTGGGGGCACCTACATGACACTTCTGGCCACAGTCTCCAATCTAGGTGGGACTTTCCCAAAGTTCTTCATTCTCAAGGCGGTCGATATGTTCACTAGTGCGACATGTATCCCTCCTTCCACTGCGGAACTAACGAAGTTGCCGCTAGCAAAATTCGAAACAGCTGTGACGGAAGCGTTCAGCTGTGCACTGGAGGCAGACAAACACCGGTGTCTAGATGGAGGCGGGACATGCGTGATGCAAAGAGATGGGTATTACATTACCAACATTTTGTTTGTCGTTATTGGAGCTGTCACGTTCTGGATGTACATTGAAAAGAAAGCTTTAGCGCTGCAAGCGCTTCCATTGCGGGCCTGGAGGGTGACTCCGGAAGGGTATAGCAGGGTTGCAAGCTAGATAGCACAAGCTCTATGGATGAGGCGAACAGAAGTGTATGACTATATGCGATTAGAAGACGTTTATTGGCAAGATGTCAATCTGTATCAGATATCCTAAGAAGTAACTATGATAACTTTCTTGGCATACAACTTGAAGCTGGCTTGGCTGGATCTTATTGCTGCGCATGTGACTATTATCGATAAGCGACGCGTCTTTATGTCAGACGCGTTCGCTGGTGCCCCACAGATCTCGAACAGCAATACTCTTAATTCTACACTGACATCTTCTCTCCCAGCCAGGGTTCAACGATGCACCGAATCTAAGAATGCCGTCGGTTCCACCACCTTCGTCCCCGGTCGCCGACATGGTCAATAGCGACCTCGAAGCCCATCTTGACGCTGAGATCCTCCGAATCCGCGGAGAAATCGCAAAGCTCCGATCCCAAAAGAAGCAGCTATCTTCGGCGTTACTAGGGTCCGCCAGGGTGCAGAAACATGTCCATGATCGCAAGACTCTCAGAAATGGCTGTGACAGGTTGCAGGAGAGACTAGACGAGGCAGTGGAGACGCAGAGGAGAGAGAACGATGTCAGTATTCATCGGCTGGCAATCGGTGTGACGGCGTTTCCGTTCAGTGACCTTGCACCCGAACGAGAGGGTGAGCCTGCCATGTTAGGCGTGCGGTTCGATCTGGCACCTACTTCGCTTGAATCCATAAGCGCTCGACGCACAACTGCCGGATGCGGTGCGGACACACTACAGACAGGCGTTGGAGGCAGAGACACAAGTATGCAGCAGCAACAACATAGCGCACAAGATGGACAGCTTGAAAACACTTACTTCGTGGTGTTGAGGAGATTGCGGTATCAGGGAAGGACGTATCTGAAAGTCCATCACCATACGATACCAGGGCACATCGATGTCGAGCATTATGCGGATCAACATCTTCCTCTTCCCGAAGCACTTCAACGCAATGATGACGCAAGCATGAACGGAGTCGGTGCAAACGGCACCAGTACAAGGGAGGAAAGTGCGCCATTTGAGGACGACTCCGGCATCGACGTGACGCAGGATATACAGCTGGACCCCAACATCGAGCGCACGAGTGACCCCACCAGTGCGACTGACCCACAACAAGAAACAGAAACAGCAGCAACCCCATCATCAAGACCCAGCACAAGCACAAGCACAACCGCAAACATCCAAAACACCAACCAAAATCTCCACACCTTCACCAACCGCCTCCGCGACGCCCTCCAAAGCTGGCACAACCGCAGCAAATCCATCTCCCACATCCGCCACTCGCTCGGTCTGCACGACCATCAAACTCCAACTAACCGAGGCGCTACACCAACAACTCCGCCACCGATCTTCGACCAACACCAATACCAATCCACAGCCAGTCCCAGTACACACACACCTTCCCACGCAATCACCAGCCTAACACAAAGCACCGCCGACGCCCGCCAGCTCAAAATTGTCTGGCAGGACGAAACACTCGGCATCCTGCGCCTCAGCCACGACGGCAGCATCAACAGGGCAATCGTGTATGGCACGAAGACAAAGTCGAAGGCGATGTCCAGGTCCTCGCGGACGTCGCAGTCGCAGTCGCAACCAGAATCAGAATCAGAGCTCAGCGAGCTAGAGAGCGATGATGCTAGAAACATCATCCGCACCCGCATCCGTGCTCAGAATCAGAAACAAAAAGATGCCAAAAAGGTGAAAGAGACGGACGAGCAACCAGCAGATCACGTCCGCATGCACGAGGTGGAGCGGCTGCTGATGGTCAGTGGAGACGGTGGGAGAGTGATGGTTCAGGATCTGGTCGGTCGACTGCGTGTGATTGGTGAGAGGGTCTTTTCTGCATGACGTGGGATTGTGGGTTTCGCTGCGTTGGGAGCATAACGACCGGTTGAGAGACGAGAGACGAGATATCAGAGAAGACGCGAGTGAAGCAGCCGTGACGCTTGTCATGCTGACACGAAGACATCGCTCAAGCTTGGACCAACGCCAACTCGCCTGACCATACATGATTATTTGCTATGTTCTTCTAGTTGCAGACTATCGGTACTATGCTGACATATTCTATCACGTACCGCATACAGTAATCAATACTGTCTAAGCAGCCCAGTATACCCAATACGGTTCTCGGAATATTGCCTGAATCCATACCAATTCCGTTCTCGCGAACACAACGAACTCGCCCTCTGGTACCGTCTCGTCGCACCAATTCTGTTTCTCTCGAGTCCTATCATCAACGCATCAAATAATCCGTGTTCGTCCTCTCCAATCTGGGTGCCACTCCATGTCTCGATTGTGATCTGCTCGGCGGCTTCTCCTTTCGTGCTCCAAAAAGGTCAGCTGGCATCTTTCCTCTCTTTTTGCTTGTTATCCGCTTTACACCAGGCGGATCTGGAAAAGCTACACCCTGGTAGAACTGCTCGGGAGGAATCAACGGTCCTTTGTACAAGTCAGGCCTTGTGTTGGCCCTCTTTCGAGCGCTGGAAGGCTGTCGCTGGATATTTGGGTCCGCGACCGGACGGAGCGGTAAATCAACAGTTTTGCGTCTTCTGCGACCCGATGCGCGTTTTTCGAGAACGTGAGGGTCTGCTCGACGGATTTGATCGCCAAGTAAGGCGGAAGGATTCACCGGTGGCGGTGTGTCTGATCGTCGTTGGGAAGATTGTCTTTGTCTTTGTCGCGCTGATGGCTCTCGTCGTTGTAACTCATTGTACTCCTTTCGACGCTGGAGCTCTCTTTGCTGACTGACCATCCTTCGCTCCTGCTCGCTTAGCATGACTTTCTTTGGTGTTGGATCTCGGACTGAGAAGTCGGAGAATTCAGTTTCTGTGAAGCCAAGACCAGATGTCGAGACCTGCAAGCGCGGTAGCTTGGGCCCATCCTGCGACTGTGCCGTTGCAGGTCGTCCCTCATGTTCAACGTTAGATAGATGGCAATGATAGCAGTCGGCTTCCAAGCTGTTTTTGCCATGATGGTGCCCTGTGGCCTCCATGGTTGATCCAGCAGCAATGCCTGTTAGATCTGAGCCGAGTGCTTTATGAGAGTGATGGTGGAGTTTGTGCTTCCGAGGCGAGCGATCCAGCTCTTGCTTGAGCTCTTCGAGAGCGGCACTAGCTGTAGAACCGTTGTTGCGTCGCGCCTGCTGGAGGCTTCGCTTCTGGGGTGCAACAAACGCTTCTCCTTGATGGTATGGCTGATACAGTACATGCTGTGGATCTTGCGGTAGGGTTCTTGCGCGTTTTGCTTCAATCGATGCTGCCACTTGCACCAGGGCATTCGGCATGATGTCCAGAGAATTCATATGTATTAACGTGATAGGTAGCTGTACTGTGACTGACTTGAACACGGTAACCGTGACAACCACATTCAAGAAGTATCTGATTTCGAAGAAGCGACCTGTGCTGACGGTGACATGCCCTTGTGGGACTTGGATGTGGCACGTTCGGATTTCCGTGGTATCTGGGGGCGTCCCCGTCCAGTCTTTCGTCCCTTTCTTGACCACTGCTGTCTTGATGGTGTCGTTTTCCTGCTTCTTCGGCAGTCGCAGGTGATTTGCATTCTTATCGCCAGTGCCAGCAGCAGCATGCTCATACCAAACAGTCGACCTTTGAAGCTGCAATTCAAGCTTTCGCAAAGTGCGCCAGGACCTGTTGATGATGTGGAGGTCGACGAAGATCGAGTTGCCACTTACCCAAGTCTGCCGGTGTAGGCCTGCAGTTAACTTGACAGATTGTGGTCCCGGCATGTCTGGCAGATCCAATGTTTCAGTCGCAACGAGGGGGTTCGGTAGACTCGCAAGTGCTTTGTATGGATCGAAGACGGTAAGCATTTGTATACTGTGGCGCTGACTCACCACGCTTCTGCTCTCACCACTCTGAAGGCCAACAGTGGGCAGCAGGACGTAACGAATGCAAGCGTGCTTCGAAGTATAGGGTGGGGGACCTAGGTTGAGAGGCAAATTGATGGAAAATGGTATCGATGCGATTCCTGGCTTCGTCCTCCAAAAGAGTTCGGGACCCTTTTCGGCTTCCTGTGACGCCAACATTGTCGACGGAGGAGGATGCTTTTCGTCAAATAATTCGGATGCGAGAGCCAGGAAAACCTACTTCCGACCATCGCTGACTTCTTCCACCCCCATAACATCAACTGACAGCTTGGAGACGAGCAGGGGCTTCGACTTGTCCCTAGTGTTTTCGCTTTGATCAATAGCTATTTTGACATCACCTTCAACCGTTCCTCCTCCTACAAAAAGCGGGGTTTTCAAGACCATGGATAGTTGTAGCCGTCGATGAGAGATGTTACCTTGCTCGAGTAGTCTCAATGGCGGACTCGGGCGGATGAAAGTGAGAGAGGGTGAGGGACGGAGGCCATCAGATGAAATCGCGTCTTTCGCTGCTGACCGCTTGACCGGAGACTCTGCTCTTCCTCGAGGTGGGATGGAGCGTCCTGCGGCTGCTGGGCCTGGTAGCCTCCAGGATGGAAAATCTTCCAGACTTGCTTGTCTCGCGGTGGCTAGCGACGACTTTCTGTCTGGCACCTCTTTCAAGGGCAGACTGTAAACACTCGCCGCACCCGAGAGAAGGCCAGATGCAGTGCTTGTTGCCTTTCTCTGGTACATTTCTCCTGAGGGCTTTTGCTCGGTGGCAGTAGTGGTCATGGCGTTCGATAAATCAGCCGACTTCTTACGCTTTGCTTTGACATCTTCGTTGAAGACTCGACTCAGCCGCTCTCGTAATGTTTCTTTAGGTGTAGACAAGGTGCTTCTGACCCTCGCATCGCCTTCGCTGCCGGCAAGGTTGGGACGGCATGTAGGCTCAGATAGCCTCGACCTCGTTTCTGTGTTTGGGCGTAAGAATGTATCTGACTTCCTTGCAGTGGCTTGCAACGTCAGTAGCTTCACTTCTAATGATCAACATCTCACATACAGGGTGTTTTCATCTCGTATCAGCCCTACCGAAGCACACTAGAACGAGAGGCGCATTTGGAATCTCATCATTAGTCCTATAATGAACGTAGGTTGACAGCACTCTCAGCTGGGTTTCAGCTTACGCAGGGCGATAATCAGGCAGAGAGAAACAAACAAGAAACCCTGCGCTGAGAACAAGGAAGCTGCTTTCAAGGACCGCACCTTCCACCCGGCGCTGGATGGCTCTTGCAGGACGCTGCAACTGCCGCTCTGTCTGCAGTCCATACAGCACAGACGTCTTGAAGCATTGTGAGCCAAACCGGGTAATGCTACAGTAAGCCATCTGTCAATCAACAATATCCACGCTTTGTGTGAGCACGAGACCATGTCACAATGTGTGCTCCGAGGATGCAAAGCGTGGACTCGATCATAGAGAAACTCTGTAGCGGTACCAGCACGACTGCAGGGACGTTGACTCACCTTGGACAGGCCTGTACATGAGCTTTGATGGGACAAAAAGAAAACACTCGACACAGTTGCTGTCTCTTACAATTGAGCAACCGTTCGCCTGTAGACGGTCGTTCGGAGCCGGCCGTTGAGAGAACCAAAAGCCTTGACTCTCTGTGTCCTCAGCCTTGCGAAGCTTGATTTCCAGCCGCCAAATGCTCGAGGACAGCCGAAACCGTCCCCTTACAGAAAGCGGTCCGCGCCTGCAACATCTGTGGCGATCTGGAACCGGATCGCATTTTAGTTAGGGCGAGGCGAGAAGAGGCGGTATCGATCAGTGGCGTCGAGTCGCTGCAACTGAGTGATCTTCAGAGGTTGAACCTCTCGTGCCTCAGTGAAGCTCTTCCATGCTGTCACTGGAGCTCGAGATGCCTCTAACAACCATGAACGCTTGAACTTGCATACCTGCGAGGCTGAATGAGTTCCTTCGGAGAATGTACTTCCACGGAGAAAGCTGAACATGAGATGGCTGTACTATGCTGTTTAAAGGTAGCTTGAGGTCGGATCAGCCTCCTGCCGAGGCTGATTAGCGAGGGAGACCATGCTGGTTTAGGAATTATTTTGCGTCCTCTCCGCACGAAAATTTTCACCAGCGCGTGAACAACCAGGATACGCGAGCTGTCGGCATCAATCCTTGGCATTCATCGGAGCTTCAGTGGTTTGCAAACGGCGAGCTTCAGTCGATCATCTCAGCGTTTTCCGCGGCACAGAAAACCGGTATGCTTTTGCGCGCAGAGGTAAACGTTGTTGTACTCAGTCGACTGTAACTGCCTGGGATGGGGTATGTGGCATGATGTATCGCTCCGATCACTGTCGTATCGAAGATTTTCATGGATGTCGGAGGGCTGTAAACAGTGATTGCATCACTAACCTCGGGACGCAAATCGTGGCTGGGCGTGTCCTCAGCTGTTGTCAGCAGCGTATGCGCCTGAAGAAGGAAGTCGTATGGTAATGATTCTGGTAGGAGGAATGCCCCTCTTCTAAATATTCCATCCACTTATCCCATGTCCCATCTATCGGGTCATGCAGAATTTTCTTAGCTCACACTATTACTCACTGACCCTCTCTTCTGGGCCTTTTCATTACTTGACAGAACTTCCTTATCTCAATTTTGTTCTGTCAATATCTTTGTCCATCAACACAAACTTTGATAATCAGCTTACTACCCACGCCTATCCTTTGCCTTGCGCCTTGTGACCCCTTATTGCAGCTGCCTTGTCTTGCGCTTATGCGAGGTACCACGCATTAGCTCGGTTTTTGCCCCCCAGTTGGAATGGGATCCATGGCCACAAGCGACGTAACGACCTCGAACACGGACAACGAGAATGTTGCACCTAAGCATGAGCCTCTAGAGGATGCCCTTACCCCAGACTCAGAATCACTATCACCTGAGCCGGATAGTGCCACTGTGCCCAACGAAGGCAACTCTGCATCACAAGACCCGCCTCTTATACCAAAGAGAAAAGGAGGTCGTAAGCCTGTACGTGATCGCGTAATTTCCAGCTGCATACCATGATTGACCATCACATAGATTTATGCCACATCAGAAGAGCGAAAGCAACGCAACCGTCAAGCACAGGCAGCGTTTCGTGAGCGACGCACCGAGTACATCAAACAGCTCGAAACCACCATTCAGCAGCATGAGGAGAACTTGGCGAACCTACAGCAAAGCCACCGCACGGCGGCCGACGAATGTCTCATGCTGAGATACAAGAACTCGCTGCTTGAACGGATCCTCCTTGAGAAAGGTACGGCTGGTCACGTTTCTGAGCAGGGTTTTGCTGACACCACACAGGTATAGACGTTCAAGCTGAGCTACGTCTCAAGGGCAGTCCTCATCTGGGTCCCATTCGGCAGCGGGGTGTCGGTGGACAGAACATGCCAATGCAGAAAGCCATGTTAAATCGACAACATTCTGCTGCGCGACAAAGACCCGCAATGGCCCCCCCGCCAATACAAACTGTGGGCCACTCTCCTCGAGTAAATGCGATGGGTGAGACTATGAACTCACCAGTTGTACAGCCTACACCTCCATCACAACGCTCCTCACCTTCGACGACAAGGTCGCCAGGCTTCCCTATGCAAGGGCTGGCGTCACCAGCAACCGAGCTGCAACCACGACAACAGTACCCACAACAGCGACAAATGCAGCCGATGCCTCAAAGTGCTTTCCAGCAGCAACAGCAACGAGCACACAACCGCAGCATGTCCGCGCACACGATGGGCCAGCCCTATCCACGACGATCGATGCACGTCCCGGTCTCACAGACCCAAGCAGCCTACTATCCAACTTCATTCCAGAAGCACTATGATCAGCTCGGCAAGTCTACCCCCATCCAACCTTTCCCATTCCTACTCGGGAGCTTTGTTCGTCCTAGGCTGAATCCGTTAGTACAGACCAGGAGTATGACGCTCAAGTTGACATGCTTGACGACGTCGATGGCGACGATGTGGATCCAGATAGCTTCATTCCCAATTTCAGGCTGCCACCCCAAACCGGAGGCGGTTCTGGGATGGGGATGCAGGCGTCTCCACCAACGACTGCTACTACGGCAAGCGATGCAGGGGGACATATATCCTCTCTTCCCTTCGATTATGATCCTATGCTTGATGCAGATCCGTTCGGGCTTTCAGCATCGATGCATTTCCCGAATCCTTTTGGTGGACTACAGTCGCAGAGAAGGTAATGTCACATTAAGTATAATTTTCCACAAAGTCGAGCGTTCGGTTATTCATATGTCAATATGTTGCACATTCACAAAAGTCGATGATCAGATTAGCAGAGGCGTCGTGGCCAGGTTCTACTCACGAAGCGGCGAGCGGGCGGGACCTTCGGAGACATGGAGAACAGTGATGAAAGCGTTGTCATATTGCTTGTTGAGGCTCATAACAGATGGACTAAGGATAGCAAACATTCCGGAGGCAATCGTTCTGATGCTTGACCTGCGTCCGTCTGCCATTAAACGGCATCTCGTGCTCGTAGCCATCACCTGTAGAGCTGTCTCGGCATGTGTTTGCGACACTGCTCACGTGATTAATTAAAGCTTGGCTTAGCAGTGGACCGCGCTCTCCCAATTACGCACAATTGTGACCTCAGCGCAGCCAATTTCCTAAGCTCACGCGGCAGCTCAATATTGATCACTGATCATTTACCTCATCTCGACCAGACATTGTCCTGTTCCTCGGGCAAAGTCACCGTCGAGGCCGTTTCCACGCCGCGATCGAATTGAGTAGGATATAAATCCAGCCTTCAGAGGAAGGCGCTCTTCTCGGCGTCATGTCGGACGTCAAGAGCAAGGTAAGCAGTCTTCGAAGACAACAACGATGCGCTTCTGGTATTTGTAGTCCTGGCGGGGGTTTGATGCTAACTGCGCCTCACATAGAACCTTTACGAGCTCCTGGGTAATCCACCACCATAGAATGCTACAATACGAACACCGACTCACACAAATACAGGTAATGACCATGAGTATGACTCAGACAAGGAGCCCGAGCCACCGGTGAAGACTGTCGATAAGACACTTCCTCGAGCTGGGAGACGCGACGCGCCCAAGACCGAGCCAACCGGGACCGATGGTGCTGCTCCACGACGAACCTATGAGCGAAGAGGTGGTGGCTTTAACCCCGACGAGCGAGGTCAGAGACACGGGACGAGAATGCGCAGAAGAGCTTGACTAAACGTTTCCAGGCTTCCGTGATCGAACCAACGCTAGAAACCGACCAGAGGGTCTGGCTCCCAACCAGAACCGCGGCGACCGCGGTGAGGACAACACTGGAGGAGACGTGAGAGGTCGTGACTCCGGTCCAGGCGTGCAGCGTGGTGGTCGAGGTCAGAGAGGTCCGCGACGAGGTGGTGACCGACACGTCAACCGAACTGGTCGAAGGTCAGCATACCACACTACGCGTGACTTGCATTAGCTGACTGTCACATAGTGAGCACCCCAAGCAAGAAGGTCAAGGATGGGGCCACCAGACTGGCGAGGGCGAGCAAGATGATGAAAAGGCCGGTGAGCGGCTTGCTCAGGAAGACAAGAAGGACGAAATTGCTGAGGATGCCGTTGCCCCTGCCGAACCAATTCCAGAACCCGAACCTGAGCCGGAAGACACAAGCATGTCTTATGCTCAATATCTCGAACAGCAAGCCCAGAAGAAGATGGAAGGCCTAGGCCTCCGAGAAGCTCGAGCTCCAAACGAGGGCGCCAAGGAGAACAAGAAATGGAAGAACGCCGCCGCTCTAAACAAAGACAACGAGAGTGAAGCCTACTTCGTTGGTGAGGCCAAAGCCAAGCGTGAGCGAGAGAGAGTCCAGAAGAAACAGGTCCTCCCTATCGACTACGCATTCAAGGAACCACCACGAGAGTCTAGCGGCCGAGGTCGTGGTGAAGGAAGAGGTGGTCGTGGTCGCGGCGAAGGACGAGGTGGTCGTGGTCGCGGAGAAGGTCGCGGTGACTACCGTCCACGAGGAGACCGAGGAGACCGAGGCGATCGAGGCGATCGAGGCGACCGAGGCTCGTACAGAGGAGGCCGTGGTCGCTCCGATGCCAGTGGCCCGCCTGTGCCTGTTTCCGATGACTCTGCTTTCCCTGCCCTGGGCGGGAAGTAAGCTGTCTCTACTCCACTCAGACGGCCAATTCCTGAGAAGACGCTACGGCGCATCCCCCAAATCTGCAAAATGAGATGCAGTCACACAATATATTCGACCGACAAAATCAAATCCAGTTTCTTCATCCATATGCTCAGCAAAATGTATCACAAGCAAAAGCGATACGAATGCTTTTCTATTGTGGTTCTGAAATTCTCAGCCATCCAAGTTGGATCTGAGGATGGCAGTCACCCTCGCGTCATCGGCTTTCGTTGCTGCAGGTCACGGAGAGGAAAGCATTGCAATCTTCACAAGCAGGGATATGCCCTGCATGTACTCGAGACTTGAGGTCGAGTGCCAATCGTCAGCTTGCTCGAATGAAACAAATTGTTGAACATGCTATTCTCACTCGACCTTTATGGTGCTTCGCCATTTGCGAATCCGGTGCCTTTTCGTGTTCTTGTAGCTAGTAATAGGATGGAGGCTTAGTTTCTCATCGCGGAAGAGTGCCTAGGCCTGGACATTTTCAGCACTGCCGCTGTGTGATCGAGTCGTGCTGCCACGCCGAATGGCTGTTGTCCAATGCAGTGGAGCCTCAGGCAACGACAACCCTCGGCAGGTGGTCGAGGTTGTAACTGCCGAGCTCGAGTCGCTTCCGTCGCCATCATGTCCATCGTCCAATCTGCACTCCACAGGATCACACTGAAAGTCTCTACTCAACGGCCTATTCCCTCATAGGCACTCTGATCCATTGAATATGTGTTGCCATCTGCGTGATGGTGGGAGCTCCAGGGCCGAGTCCCCGCGATCCAAGCTTTTCTATCTTCTAGAGAACCCCCGGGCCAATCACGGCTCCACTGACCCGATCGAGATTCTCAGTATCAGGCAGTAGTTGGAATTCGGGATCTGGGGTATCGCAACAGGCGTGTCGAACTGCCGAGTGCAACACATACAGCACGATGGCATGTAATGCCAGACCCGAACTAGATATACCTACACCTATGCTGACCACCATCAAAGGTAGGCCATTTCTTGTCTCTCTTGCAGACCGCTCATCACATCTGCTACCACCATGCTGGAATCTATCCTCGTTGCTGCTAGCCACTACTGGCATCTTGTCTTTCCTATCCTTGCTGTCGCCTACCTTGCATCAAACTACTTCAATAAAGGCCTTCACAAATATCCAGGACCAGCACTAGCACCGCTCTCAGACATCTGGCGGTTCGTGGACGTATGGAACAGAAGGCCAGATGTAACACATGTCAAGCTCCATCGGCAACATGGCGATGTTGTTAGATTGGGTCCCAATAGTCTATCCTTCTCCGACCCAGCAGCGATAAAGAGCATCTACGGCCTGAACAAAGGCTTCGTCAAGGTACGCTTTCCACCACCTCCTGCGTTTTCCTAGCTGATCGTCGGATTAGTCCGGCTTCTACCCACCTCAACAAGCTGTCTCTCAAGGCAAACGTCTGCCCTCACTATTTAGCACGACTGATGAGTCCTACCACGCCAACCTCAGAAGATCAGTAAACTCTGCCTTCTCCATGTCCGCAATGGTCCAATACGAGCCCCTCGTCAACGAGGTTATTGAGCTTTTTCTCCAACGGACTCGCGAAATTTACGCAGCGCCAGGCAAAGTCTGTGATTTTGCACTATGGCTTCAATACTTTGCTTTCGACGTCATTGGTCAGATCACGTACAGCAAGCAGCATGGCTTCGTGGATAAGAATGAGGACATTGATGGGATGATTGCGTATCTGGGACGCTTGTTCAGCTATGTAGCTCCGGTAAGCTTTCTTCTCCCATATTGCAGGCCTCGGTTTTTCGTATACTGACCTAACTTGCTATGCCAGATCGGCCAAATGCCCTCCCTTGACCTCCTCTTCCTCAAAAACCCTATAGTGCTCGCTCTTGACAAAGCAGGCTTCAAGCTCTTCGCCTTCCCAATCGCCAACTTTGCCAAAGCACGAATGAACGAGCGTCTGTCCGAGATGTCCTACGACCAAGGCGAGAAGGTGCCGTCTGGAGCCACCACACCGGGGCGTGGGGACCTGTTGTCTATGTTCCTCAAAGCACAAGCTCAAAGGCCTGATTTCATGACAGATCAGCGTGTGCTCACAATGGCTGTATCTATGGCATTTGCTGGATCTGAGACCACAGCCATCTCACTAGCAGCCGTATTCTACTACCTCGTCAAAAACCCCTCTTGCTACAAGAAGCTCCAGACCGAACTCGACAATGCAATCCAGAGCGGCAAAATCGGCAAAGCCGAAAATGGCCTGATAACATGGACCGAGTCCCAGACTTTACCCTATCTCGACGCCGTGATCAAAGAGTCCTTCCGTCTACATCCCGCTGCAGGTCTGCCACTCGAACGGGTTACACCGCCCGGCGGCATCACCATCTGCAACCAGAAGATCCCCGGCGGCACGATCGTCGGCTGCTCAGCGTGGGTCATCCACCGCCACGAACCAACATTTTGTCCCTCGAATGCACCGGAGAAGTACCCAATCGACGAATACATCCCCGAGCGCTGGCTCGATGCAGGCGCCGAACAAAGGAAAGAGATGGAGGCTACCATGTTCCAGTTTGGGGCTGGGTCAAGAACGTGCATTGGCAAGAACATTTCGTTGCTTGAGGTGTACAAATTGGTCCCGAACTTTCTGACACGTTTCGAGGTGGAGCTTGATGATCCTAGCAAGGAGTGGAAGTTGCACAATGCTTGGTTTGTGAAGCAGTTGGATTTCAATGTCAAGTTTAGTGGGCGACAGCAGCTGGGAAGGGAGAGGAGCGATAGCGGGAAGTTTGTGTCATGAGGGGACCATATTATCTCTACTGAAAAGCGTTCTTCAGACGAGCAAAGTAAATAATGAAGTGTATGCAGAGGCCTCGAATATCATGACGTGATTGAATCCGGCGGGCTTGCCTGTTTTCTCTCACCACAGACGTGAAGGTGAAGCCATCCCCTTTCCAAGAGAGGTACTCCCGTACCCATCAGGGTGTCGGACATCGTTTTGACTCTCTCCTGCGCAAAGGAGGGAAGGGCTGACATGATAGTGCTGCGCTGCAGTAATGCACAGGCTTGACTAGGAGGAGGCAGGCCGGCGGACGAATCTATCATCCTTACCATGACATAGTTATACCCATACCATTGACATTGACATTGACACCGACAGCAAAAGGCGACCAGATCTTCGTCTCGTTCTAAGGATACCTCTTCTCACCTATTCATGGTCGCCAAGCTCTGCCATTACCGCTACTCCTCGTGGTCAGCCAGCGTCTTGCCCATGCCCTACATGTCCACATTCACATATTGATCGCAACCTGATCCTCGACAGACAATCCCACCCTCCTCATCAAAATCGTATCCTGCTCAACCGTCGTCACAGCAGGCTTAATCGCACTCCTCTCGGCCACTTGCTGGCCCCTATGCCCTGGGGAATATCTGTTTGGTCACCTTCAGACATGGCCAGATGACTGTCGGAGACCGGCTTGTCATGTGAGTTTGCCACTACAGAGGGGTCCGATGGGGCCGACGACCCGAACACCGCACGTGTCGAACCTTACCTTCAACGCTGTGCTCTCCCCTCTCCTGCCTCTTCGTACGCGCCAGCGGAAGTGCTGTACGGATGCACCGGGGTTGACCTTTCGTGCTCATGTTCGACGCAACTATCAAGAAAACAGTCTGATGCTTGCAGAAACTGACTGGTAGATGCTGAGCCCAGCGCCTAGCATCCCGGATACCCCGTCAAACATCTCCGTCCTGGTGATGAGGATGGATTGTAGTTGCGCGATGGTCAGGCAGATGATTTCAGGTGGGAAGTCTGGGATCTTGGCCGTTTTGTTCCTACGGTGTGTGCTTTTGGTTAGTTAGTCTTGGGTGAAGAAAGCACTACTGCATTGGATCGAATTGTGTATTCGTCTTGCATGGAACAAGGCTGGGACGCCATAGGTTTCACAGATGAGGATAGCGAAGAAAGCAGCGTCGAGTTTGTGGGATGACAGGTATGTAGCATAGACGTGGGCGCTTTTGGTAGTTCCCTCGGCTGACCAGGCCTGGAGTGAAGTGAAGTGAACCCCTCAGCCTACGCGGGATCGCCGCATACGACACTTCTAGACACCTGCTGTGTGAATGTTCAGTGTGCCGTGTTGTAGTAGAAGATAAGGCAGGTGCACGTACTCGTAGTCAAAGCGCACGATCGCTCCATGCTGTGGCTGGCTGCGTCATCGGTGCTGTGTTACTTACTATCGGCGTCTCCTACAGGTCATCAGTAGTTGGCGAGACAATGGCACGAAATCAACTGGTTACAAGAGCGATGCCCGAGCAAGATTAGTAGCGTGGAAGTTTGTGGCGATGTCAGTGAGTTATAAAAACCAAGCCTTTGGAAGGAAAAAACTAAAGCCGAGCTGGCCTCCAGCCTTTCATGTGGGCAGAGGAGGAAGTGGCACTGGTTTATAGGAGCTGCTATGGTGAGCCAAAGTGTCTCACCAGTGAGGAAGGTGTTAGTTGGCAAGATGCTGACATCCACGAGCCTTGAAATATCAGTGAGTGTGCAGGTCACGATACCTGGTAAGACGGCGGGCACAGTGAAAGGCTGGATCTGAGACCGGTTGTATCTGCCCATTCGCCAAAGTGATGCAGTGTGAGTTGAAACTGCAAATGATCCAGGTGACGCCGAGTATGTTCAATTCTGTCGTTCAATGCCACGAGTATGGTTTGTAGATGCCACCAAGCTCGTTTTCGTGAAGGGTATATCTGACTGCGCACAAGACGAGCCCAGTTCCCGTCCAGCACAATAGCGCCGTCTGGCCTTAATGCACGCCTTGTCTTGCCTTGTCTTGCTTGTGCTGTCTTCGGAATCTTGTGCGTTGTCTCGCGACCAACCACCTGGCCCGTCAACCGCTATGCCACCATCTACTGCTCACTCTGGAAGTAGTTCAACAACACACTTCGCTCCTGGCTCTCCTCTCCCCAATCCCTCACAACGACGCAAGAGCAGTTGACCACCTTACGTGCATTGCCCTCCCGGTCCAAGACACACAGACCAGCCCATTCACCCAACATTTTTCCATCGGGGACCTTGATGAGCGGGATCTTGTGCTCTGAGCACAGGGCAACGACGAGTTTCTTGTAGGCCTCTTCTTCGCATGACTCGTTGAGGACGCACATGTGGGCTTGGCGACGATCGAGGGCCTTGCTGGCTTCGCGAAGGCCACGGGCTAGGCCGTCGTGGATCAAAGCGATTTTCAAGACACCTGGTGATGCAGTCAGTAACGGCGGGCGACAAGGTTGAGGCTGCTGCACTAACCTTTCAAAGCATCCAACACTGACATACTACCGGAGCCGCCGGCGCCGGTCTCACCAGAGACTTCGACTTCATCGGCGGCGGCAACGGGTGAGGTAGGCTCTTCTCCGTCCGACTATAGAGCGACTTGTTAGCCTCTGATGTTTCCCTCGTGACTGAGCGGTTGATGTGGTATTTGTGGAATGCGTCGCATCTGTGTTGCAAGCGCAAGCAATACCTAAAATCGGGCTCGAGACTCTTCGACGTACCATCTTTGCAATGTATTATCCTTTTCTGTTTCTTATGGTACTAGAAAACTTGTAAAGGTGTCGGAAGATCCTCAAAGAGTTACATAGGTAAAGAAAGGGAACGTTCTGATTGGTATCAAGGGAAGACCCATGGCTGAAATGGCTGAAGATGGTGTGAAATTGTGTTGTGGACTTAGGTCTTGGCACTAATTTTCGGCACGTGACAGCTAAGAATTGACGAGTTGAGCATCATCAGGCAGGACAGCGGTCAGGCCGGAGAGAACCAAGGACAAGAATCATTACATTGAACATTTGTTTCGCTCATTGCTTGCTATGTCGGAGCATGCTTAATAGCTCCGCTGTAGGTTTGTACGCTAATGATGACGATTCTTCGTGAGATCGTTTTTGTGCCGTTGGTGTTGATCGAGGGTACGCTGCTCATGAGACCCCGTTCTCACCATTCGTGTGAATAATGTGACCCGATGTACCATTTGGTAGACTACTCTGTTGATGCTTGGGCGGTGACATGGCTTTTGCCCCGAGGATCTGACCGTACGACCTTACGGAGATCGGCCATGTCTTCAGCTGAAGGCCGCTGTTGGCGAGTTGAGGAATCCGAGACGCTTGATCTTGGACGTCCGACCACTGGCCACTGTTAGTAAGGGCTTCGAGCATACATGTTTGATAAAGACGTACCTTGACCCAGAAAAGTTCAGACATGGCCATGAACTTCTCCTCGTTGACTCGTTCGAGCTGGACTTGCTCGCTTGTGCTCGTGCTCCACGTAGGGTTGAAATCATAAGTTAAGTCTGATCGTGCAACCCGCCATATACATCGTCTTTCCCAGTGGGTTACAGGTCTCTTTTGGAATGATGCATAGTGCTGTAAGCTCAAATTCTTCGTGTTCAGGAGATTCGCAACCTGGAAGCTCGGTACCCATTTCTCCTTAGCAACGTCCGCATCACAACCTGGGTCCAATTGGTCCATGGTGACAGAGTGCAGAACCGTGATTTTCTTAAGCCTTTTAGTGTCCCAGATGGCTGCATCGTTGGCATCGATCATTTGCGCTGTTCTGGCAAGAACAGTAGGTAAAGCAGCGAGCCGCCTGCGTTCCTCTTCAAGACTTTCCAGTCGTCTCCTAGACTCTAGTTCCTGTTTCTGCCGCTCCTGTCTCTCTGCTTCTTGTCGGCGTCGAGATTGTTCTTCTTCCTGCCGCTGTTGTTCTTCGGCTTCTTGCCTTCGGCGTTCTTCATTCTCACGTCTTTGCCGATCCTCGTCTTCACGCCTCTGTCGTTCTTCAGCCTCTCGTCTCTGGCGAGCCTCTTCCGCAGCTTGCTGTTGAGCAACTCTTTGTTCTTGTGCTCTCCGAGCCTCTTCGAGGCGTGCAGCTTGCTCCGCCATAACACGATCTGCCTCTTCCTTGGCTAGTCGTTCGGCTTCCTCATCATTTGTATTATCGCTAATGGCAGGTGGGAGGGTTGCAGGCGGCGGTGAATACGAGTCTTCAGATTCATCCTCAGCCTCGGTAGGCTCCACCATCGGCTCAACGGCGTCTGGTGGCTGTTCAGTCACGCTTGTCGCTATAGGAACAGGCGATTCACGCTTAATGATTTCGAATGGTCCTTCCTTCGCTAGATCAGATGGTAGCGCTCGTTCGATCGATGCCGCACTCTCGGAGCTAGTCATGGCTATCCCTTGTTTCAGATTGATTTCACTTTCACTGGTGGCGTGCGTTGACTCTGAAGGTATGCTCGCGCGTGATCGAGCGTCGTCCGGACTGCTTTCGAGCACGGTTCTTCGCTTTTTGGATACCGCTCTATCACCATTATTGTTTGGTGGTTCGGGAGTGCAGCTGCCACGACTCCGCTTCAATGCTGAATGTGATCGGTCGTCTTGCTTGAGCCCGCCCATGTCTACGTCTTCGTTGTCTGAAGACGTGCTTATTGTTTGTCGGCTCCTGTGTTCTTTGCCTGTCACCAGCCTGCGCCGCCGCTGAGAAGGCTCTTGGCTCAAATCAGACAAGGGAGGCAGATCGCTCTGACTTCTTCTGGTGCGATGAACTTTCTTTGGTACATTTTCAGTTTGCTCAAGATCTGACGTGATGGCAATGGTTGATTGTGGCGTTTCATCGTTCCCACTATGCCGGCGCCTTTCTGACATAGGATCACTGACTTTCCGCCTATTGTGGTGCGTACCATCTTTCGCTTTCGGATTTAAGCTTTCCCGAGTAGTGGTCGGGCTCGGCATGCGCCGGTTGGCAGAACCAGCAGACGAGGACCTGCGACTAGGGCGCGTCTTCAGTTTCTCAGCATCTCTGGTTCTTCGCGGTGACCCATTCTTTTTATCCTTGTATCTTTCATAGGCTTGTTTCAGGACTTGCATCTCTTCTTCCCATCGGTCGCCTCTTCGTTCCTCAGCGAGCTCGAAATATGTCTTCTCACGATATCTTCTTGTAGGATTAAATCCAGCCTGGCTTGCCAGCAACTTGACCACGTCCGGGTGACCTCTACCAATGGCTGCAAGCATAGGCGTATTGTACCCAGGAACCATTCTCGGGCCGCGCACTGGGTCGGGATCGACGTCCGGATTACCCATTGCTATGAGTAACTGCAAGACTTCTTCGTGGCCAGCCTTCGCAGCAGCAATTAATGCTGGCGTATCAGCTTTTTCGAGAATCTGAAGAATATAGTTGACACCCTGCACATCACCCTTTCCAGCCAATTTGACCAGATTGTCTTGTGTGTTTGCTTGATAAAGAAGGTCATTCCGAGTAGACTCGCTTCTGCCTGTCCTCCTCCTCGAACCTAACGCCGGTGGGCTCCTAGCACCAACAGGTGGCGAATCGCGAGGACTCGCAGCAGATGCTGCTCTTGACGATGCGCCGTCGCGATTGGAGTGATCGTGAGTCTCAATACCAGTCACTCTTTGTGTGTGCTTCTCTTTTGCTTCATTCAGAAGCTCTCTGATTTCTTCATAGCTGTCATCATCTTTCTTGGCGAGCTCTGACGGTTCGTAGCCCTTAGTATTTGCCTGTCGAGCATTCGCGCCTTTCTGCAAGAGTAGCCTGATGACCGGTATATGGCCATTCTCGACTGCATCAATCAGCGGCGAGTCACCATCGATATTCTTCACGTTGACCTCGGCGCCTTTCGAGAGCAAGAATTCCACGACTTCCTCCCAGCCCTCAATGGACGCAATTTGAAGCGGAGTGTTCTTGGCATTATCCTGTTCGTGGAGATCCTCCGGACGCTCGGCAAATCTGGCCTTTACAGCGTCCAGATCGCCGTCATTGCAGGCACGCGCCAGAGGAGTTCTGCCGACCTTGTCCTTCCATTTCCTCGGGCCAACTTTTGCAGGGGACATTATATCATGGTCGTGTGAGGCCAGTTTGTGCAGGAGGGGACGTGGGCGGCTCAATCTGGGTTCCGATTCATCCGATGCATCTGAAGCGCGATCAACACTACGATTGCGTCTGGTATTGATCAGAGGTGGGCGACCTCTCTTCCTCTTTTCGAACTCGCCACTTGTCAATTGGGTCGATGTTCCTCTTCGGTGCTCCCTGCGCGATACCGGTTCAGGAGAGGCAGATCGTTCATCGTCAGAAGGCCTCGGATACGTGGCGGACCGGGTTTCTCGTCGTTCTGAGGTGTCAATACTGCTGCGCTTGCTTCGCTTGTGGGCCGAAGCAGGCGGGATGATTTCAGAGGGGCGGCGCCTGCGCTTCCTAGGAGGATCAATCTTATCTTCTGCATCCGAATGTCCTTGTCCGCTAGGAGATAATCCTTTATGAGATGTAGCACTATCGTCCAATTCTGGATCGGACTGTATATGCATAACAGGTGATGAAAGAGGCGAGCTATGATGACTTGAGGCTCGAGAAGGCAGGCGGGCTGCGCTTTCCTGAGATCGTTTTCGCTTCCGGGTCGCATTTTCCTTGTCAGAAGTGTTGGCGATGATTGTCGAACCAGTATCGGAACCTGCCAGCTTGATCTGATGCACCACGGTCGAACATTCCGCGACACTATTCCGCTTCTTCTCGGGCGACTGTATCAACGTCTCGGCCTCTGAATCCCCATCGGCATCCGCTCCATCCGCTCCGTCTCCTATCGTGATCGCGGGCACTTTGTCGATAGCTGCGACGACTCCCTCGTCGTTTTCGGGCTCTTTTGACCCATCCTCCTTCCCATTCCCACCCTCAACCTCCTCTTGCCTGGCGACATGATCATCCTCCGCGTCCGTTTTCGTCTCTTTCCTTTCACTGTCGCTCATCGCATTCCTATCATCTGTTCATGCTTGAAAGACTGTACTCGAGCGGGATCCGGCAATATTATGAGGAGCCTGATCTACTTACACAAGATTGGTATTGAGAGATGTTGTTGGGAAAGACGTCACAACAAGCGTCAGAAGTCGAGCAAATGAGTCCAGCTCAAACAATGTCTCGTCGCGTGGGAGGTGTCTTTGTACTCGCTGGCTACGCTGTTTAAAACACAAGAAATATATCGACAGCGAAAGTGGAATTCGACCAGCACGGCAGGTAGACTGGACAGGCTTCAGCGAGGGCAAATGGGCAAATGGGCAGATTAGACAGAGCAGCCAAACAGAGAAAGAGGAGCGAGAAACACGGCTAAAAGCTGCTCCAACACCACCAAAAGCCCCCAGACTTAGTGCCATGCATCGGACGAATCATTGGAGAGGAGCAAAGTCCACGTGACATCGCATCACTTTCCATTTTTGTCCTCCTCCCCACTTACTCATTTTCATACCTGTCCGTCGTCTGACATATCTCAGCAGATGTATCTCTTCGCCAATTAGCCAGGTTTGCCAGCAATCTCCAAACCTCACGACGTGTATGAGGCTGTCTACAATGGGCTACGACCATGATTTCCTCAAACACTATAACCCGGATGTGATCGTCTGGTCCATACGCGCATTCTACATTTTCGCTTCATACGCTATACTGATCGTACGATTTATACCCGATCTACGTAGTCGCTTTCTGAACTACGGAGCTCGAGCAGACAGTGCGTCTAGGTACGATATCAAAGACAGCGTGTTACCCAGGTGGTTCCGAATCCAATTCGATCCAGTTCTCGACTGGCTAGCCGACATCACTGTGCCACACAGCTGGTTCAGGCACTTTTATATTTGCTCGTCATTATGTTCTGCCTACTGGCTTTTCGCACATCTAAACCTAGCCCACTACTTCCCTTCGGCTTTTGAGCTCAGCTTGACCAATCCTTGGGAGTACAGAACCATGTGGGCTCGCCTCATGCTACAGCTCCAAGGTCTTCGTAGGCTTTACGAATGCGTTCATGTTGCCAAACCCAGTCGATCAAGGATGTGGGTTGGCCACTACGCGATCGGCATTGCCTTCTACGTTGTCACAAACGTTGCAATCTGGATCGAGCCAGGTAAGCAGGTAAGTCTGTTTTGCCGTCTTTTAACTCACACTTTCGCAGCACTAGAGGCAAAGATATCGAGCCCACCTGTGGGTGTTCGCGGCATAACGCCACTCGTCATCCTCAATGCTGCCCGGGTGACTGCATGTATCCTGATGTTCTTTTACTCTTCCTACAAGCAATACCAGGTGCACGCTTATCTGGCAGGCCTCAAAGAGTACCGTGTTCCTGACCACCCCATCTTCGAGGATACCAACCTCGTCTGTCCACACTACGGCTACGAGGTCAACATCTACGTGGCCCTGACAATGCTGACAGCTCGAGACACGCGCATTCTCAATACCACGATGCTCTGTGCCACAAGTTTTGTGGTTGTCAATCTTGGAGTGACAGCCGATATGACCAAGAAGTGGCAGATGCAAAAATTTCCTAAACAGCGTCCAGAAATAGCAAAGCGCAGAAGGATGCTAGGATCGATATGGTGAGCGCTCACGACATGGCAAATGCCCTCGCGGATGTCGTGATAGAGATATATCGAGGCGTGCACGCGAGAGACGACAACGCAGACATAGTCGTTGAATGTTGCACATTGGTGGGCTCGAAAGCGTGTACATTCCTGCATATAATCGCTGTCGACCTCCAACATTTTCTGTTGCTGCATCAGAATCCAGGAGCGGGTTGACTATTGTCTCTGCGCGCTTGTGTACTCTGCCGTTTGCTCGTGACCATGCCGCAGTATCAATATTTTCGTGAATCATGCCCGTCTAACGCTAGACGCACTCCTCCGCACACGGCAACACTCCATGTCATCTTTTGGGTTCAACGTGGGGTCCTTGGCGGGTAGGCAAAGACACCAAAATCCACCCACTCTCTGCAGGTTCGTGCCGAGGACGATAAGAAGGCATGACTCTGATGTAGTCCGAGTCTCCCAGGTACAACGGTTCTCCTCTAGTGGTCTCTCTACTTGTCTGTAGACAAACACAGCGGGGAGCTCCGTGCTCAAGGGAGAAACACCAACTGTCAAGCTTATTGCGAAGCGTGCAAAGCATATAAAGTCCAAGTCCTGTTTTCGCTTGCTGCTAAAGTACTGTCACACCGGGACCCGCATAAACCATATCTTCTCGATCCCTTCACCGTCACCTTCACCACCGCCGCCATGGGCGCCTTCAGCAAGCTTCGAGAGGTTGTATGGGGCGCACCAGCCGCTACAAAAGCGGAGCGTCGCCTGATACTGAAGATCGACTTCTTCATCCTCACTTATGTCTGTCTAATGTATTGGTGCAATTACCTCGACCGCGCGAACTTGAACAACGCCTACGTCAGTGGAATGCGAGAAGCGCTGGACTTCAAGGGGAAAGATCTCAACAAAATCAACACGTAGGCAGCCACTACATGAACTCGTGTCCAAGCTCGGTGACCTTATTCTGACCTCTCTTAGTGTCTTCTATGGCGGTTACTTACTTGGGCAAATACCGAACAACCTCATCTTACAGAAGGTCCGACCGCGGATCTGGCTGCCAACGACATGCTTGATATGGGGGATTTTTACGCTCGGCACAGCATTCACGACCAACCCCACACAGATCATGGTCATCAGGTTCTTCCAAGCGTTCTTCGAGGCATCTTGCTTCGTCGGTGTACAATGGATCCTCGGATCATGGTACAAACCCTCCGAGATCGGAAAGCGCACGGCCATCTTCACATCATCTGGACTAGCCGGAACCCTCTTCAGCGGTATCATGCAGGGGGCCATCAAGGCCAATCTCGACGGCCGCGCCGGCTTCGAAGGCTTTAGGTGGCTTTTCGTCATTGACTTCCTGATCACATTCCCCATTGCGATCTACGGCTTCCTCTTTTTCCCCGACACCCCGCGCTCGACCTCCGCCCGATACCTCAAGCCCGAAGAGCGAACATTAGCAGTCGAACGCCTCCCCGAAGTCACCAAGCAGAGAGGCGTACTCGGCTGGTCCCTGATCCGCCGCGTCGTAGCATCGTGGCACTTCTGGGCCTTCGTGCTCCTGTGGCTCGCCAACTCAAACACCGAAATGTACTCTTCCAATGCAATCATGCAGCTGTGGCTCAAATCAACCGGCGACTACACAATCGTAAACATCAACTACATCCCAACCTCTGTTTCTGCCACAGGCATCGTCGCCACACTCCTCTTAGGCTGGTACACCGACTACAATCCCCGCCGGAACAGGTGGCACGTCGGAATCCTCCTGTCTTTCACAGCAATCACATCTGGCGCCCTCATGCTGCGCCCGCCTACACGGGCCGCGAAGTTCGCAGCGCTCATCATGAACGGAATCCAGTTCTCAGGTCAAACGGTCATGTTCGCATGGGCAAACGATCTGATCCGCGGCGACGACGCGAAAAGATCAGTGATCATCGCGTGCATGAACATGTTCAGTATCGCGGTCTACATGTTCTGGAGTATTTTGTTCTACAACGTGACGCAGGCGCCTGATTGGTACGAGGGCAACTGGGCAATGATCGCAATGGGCTTGTTCTTGCTTATTGTGACTGTCGTGACGTATCTGTTGCAACGGAGGCAGGAACGACAGGAGGGTGAAAGCATGTGGCGAGGAACTGATGTCTACGAGGAAAAGGTGAGCATGGGAAAACCGTGAGGGGCCCGGATACCTTGTCTTTGGTGTTCTGTGTCGGACACCTTTCTAGTCAGCCAATTGAGTCGGTCTACTTCTAATCCTGTTCTTAGCTACCTTCACGTCTCCATATCATACAGACATTGCAATGTCTCAGCATTATATGCACACCACCTCTGTACTACGCACTTTCTGACCCGTTTCACGTCTGGATCTGGGACTTCCCTACTATGACAAGCTGCGATGCAATGAAGGTTTATCTAGGCCCTGCTCGACCCACCCGGATGGTTACCTTGGCGCTCTCCGAACCCTTCTCCTCACGCCCCTCCATCGCCTCTTTCCCTTGCTCCAAAGGAAAAACTGCACCCACATGGCCTTTTATCAAGCGTCGTGCCAGTAGTCTCGAAACCTTCTGCAGCTGCTCGGCAATTGCCTTGACAGATAAGACCATAAAGTGGCGCTTTGGCCAAACCTTGCCATCCCCCCCCCGGGTGATCGACTTTCACAGCGTGCTCGATCTCTTCCGTCCATGTTGTCACGGTACTGATTATCTTCCCATTTGGGTTGACAAGCGCAGGGCAGTGGCAATTGGGTCTCGAAGTCGATGTGTATTGACCCATTTTCCTTCGAGTAATGCTTGTGCATTGAGAGAATAGCTGGAAGCAGTGACGGGCCCGTCAAATCGAGGAAGAGCTCGAAGGGTGCTAATGGCCGGACTTCATCCTCGATGTTCTCAGTGCCGTGGTCGTGACTGGCTACGGCATCTGCGCCGAGAGCCTTCATGTAGTAAGCATTCTGTGAGCTGCACACGGCTGTGACGAGTACATCCTGACTCCTTGAGCGTGCAGCATGAGCGAGCTCTACGACCAGAAACCCAACTGCGCCAGCTGCACCAGTGATCAAGACCTTGCCGACGCTGTGCTCCTTCTCTGACGGAGTTTCGTTCGTGCCGCGAACAAGTGGGCTTTGCAGTTCAAGCTCCGGCTCCTGCAGTTTCCCGTGCTCAAATAGAGCTTGCCAAGCTGTGAGACCAGCGAGAAGTATCGTAGCAGACACCTTTTGCCAGAACTAAAGACTGGGCGTGGGCCGGGGTCGAGGTGGTACATTACACGACTCATTCTCCAAGGCCACGACAAGCGAGGCTGCAGCACCATCCTGCCCAAAATCGATAAGCCCATAGACTAAATCCCCACTCTCGAAATTGGGCACACTCCGGGCGGCACGACTGATCTTGCCCCTGGCTCCGACGGGATGAAACGGTGACTGCGAGCGGACAGCCATGACCTGTCCGACGACATCGTGGCAGGGTATCGGAGCGCGATCGGCCGTGAAGCGCTCCGGGAGGAGTGTCTCACACCACGCTAGCTCGCCGCGTGTGATCGATGCCGTGATTACTGAGAGGAGGTATTGGTGGTCTGTACCTGGCTCTTGCCTTGCTGCCGATTGGCTAGTGTTCTCACCATCGCCTATAGCTGAGTTGCCGTCCTTGGACCTGGCTGGTGGATGGGTGGAAGAGTCCTCGCTGCTGGTTCCATCAATGTCCCTGTGCAGCTGTATCGGAAAGGCTGGACGTGTATGATTACTTGAGAAAATAGGTCTGATAGAGTGGCCGGATTGAGCTGGAAAGTGAAGGGAGGCGTCGAACGATCGGAACTCTTTTGATGGAGGTGAAGCGCTCTCGTGGATGGGAATTCAGCCACGCTCGCGGTAGATTCGGGCAGTCTCGGGCGGGTGCCGCGTCAAACGTGCATAATATTGAAGGTGTCGACGATCACGATTTGTTTATAGTCTTATGCGTATACTGGCTGTGCTATAGTAGCTGTTTTGGTGGGAATGTGGGCATGGTATCGAAACCGACTGGGCCGTCAAGCACAGTAGACCTCAAGGTAGGAGCCCCGACAAGCACATCGTATCTGCCTCATTTGCGCCGTTGTTGCACAATCTCTGGGTAGGTACCATTTGTTTTGGATAGGAAGATAATAATTGTTTATCGCATTGTCAGGTGGTCAACAAAGTGGATCATTTGTATGTTCGCTGATGGTCAGGGTTTTGTTAGCGACGACAGAACTACAAATCAACGACTGCTCCACTACTGGAAGAGCTCGCACGGGTAGAAGAAGTGGAAAGATGACTGTATTCTTCTACTTCCGCATGTAGACCATCATTATGCCACCTGAGCTCTACCGGCTGCGGTAGAAGTCCAACTTCATAATAGGTAGTTTCATGAGCATGACCTAATTGCTGATCTGGGAGATAGTATTAGCCGTAACTCTTTACCATAAATGTGTTCAATGCATTGTCAACATACCTTAGAATTGACTTTGCTGCCAGTCTGTTTCTCGTACATCTCTCGGCCCTGATCGGTGATCTTCTCGTTCGCTGCTTTGTTTTGCGGCATGCCAGTGCTCTTCTCTGCCTGGGCAAGACCCTTGTCGACGTAGTCTTGCTGGCCAGCGCCGCCTTGCTGCGCACCGGAGCTGCCGCCTGAGTCACCCTTGCCCATGGCGTCCTTGGCTTTGTTCAAAAGGCCAGACATAGCGTGTTATGATAATGTAGGTTTGGTATGAGGTTTCTAGTGAAGCTGAAGATGGTAGTTTCTGAGGGTTGAATGAGAAGTTGCGTCTATGATGAAGCAGGAACAAGTCTTCCATAAGTACTTGGTCCGAATCAATGATCCTGTTTTGGACGTCCATACATGGAGGGGTCCAAATTGACGTAGCTCAAGTGTGAACAGAGGGGCGAGGGGAATCGCGGCAAATGACGCACCCGAAGCTTGTTCTGCTTGGTGCGTGCACGTGCAATGCGATCCAACTCTGTACTGGCCATCAAAGTAAGCTCAAGCTTGCGGGAACATCTGAGCACGATGCGGCGAGCATTATTGCGTATGCATCGTGCCAAACTCGCAAGGTGTTGCTTGTTCGTCTTTGCTCTCCGAAGGATATAGTACCGGTACGTGTTTGGTGCGAGGAGTGGAACTGACTCAGATGTTCGAGACTGGTTTCCCTGCCTGTGAGGCCCACGTATGATGGCAAGCTACTACACAGAACGGAAACAGCATGCGAGTGCTGTGAACTTGCCAACAATTGTACTTTCGTGGTCTCAACATGCTCACTGGAGATTATTGAACGTGCGTCCGAATGCCTCAACTTGACAGCACAACAGTCATGACAGCACACCCGCCGCGAAAGCAGGTGAATCTCATGGTGAAAAAATGTTATCAAGCGAAGACAACATACTTGAATGTCCAGCAGGCTACTGCCGTGTATACTTGTAATGATTGCCCGCAATCGTTTGCCGAATCAGCAGGCCACCGTAGATAAGTTCACAACTTGAATATATCCACCTTCAAGCACCCTGGACAGGAGTCAAGGCAGCTTATTGTTGTTGATGATCTCTGTTGGCGCGGTGAGCTCTTGGCTACCATGCATCCCAAGCTCAATTGTTGAACCATTCGCTGATGTTCCCTTTCTTGGTTCATCAGGCATGCAAAAGCTCTGGGGCCATCGAGTCTCAGCGCCGCCAACATACCTCTGAACAAGTGTCTCATCAGGACCCCGACCACCAAAAAAGGTATCGTAGCGATAACGATAACTCAATTGCGTATCAATCAGGCTGCTAAATTTCGGATCGTTCTGCTCCCCAATGCATAGCTGAGCGTAGCGGCTTGAAGGGAGCTGTGCGGTCAGACCTTTTAGATACTAGTAGGTTGATCCCACCACCATAGACCTTGTGGTGGTACCATTGCCGGCCTTTGACTTTCCTGGAATTCTCCGGGGCTAATATGGTGCTTGAACCACGAAAGAAGCTGATCGGAGATCCTGGTCTAGAAGAGTGAGGGCTCTGGGCGTTGGGTGTACGCAGAAGCCCTTAAACGGGCTTAGATAACTTGGTATTGTGGTGTTGGATGGTATCTTTGCCGCGAAGGAGTCTTATGCTTGCGATCATTAGCCGAAAGGAGGCAAGAAGGAGGGAAGTTAGATCCTAGCATCTCGTACTAGGTGTTCGTAGTCTGACGAAGGGCGTGATACCAACTTTCACTCAAAGGTCCCTGAGCTCTGAGGAGAACTAGTTGACACTTCTGCTTGCCTCCTTCTCAAATCGCAGCGTTCGTAGTCTGAAACGTAGCCTCGACCGGTCGGAGATCTTTGGCCTCGTTTCGAAGACTCCAGTGCTCGGGCTACACCACAATGGGGTCGGCTTCGAGGTGTTGCCAACGTGTTCATGTCTGACACTGCCGGCTGGGCCTAGGCTCAGCGACTTTGCACGGGATGTGTTTGGATGGCCCTTCTCAATTGAGTTTCCATGTCTTCGCCGTGATCCACGTCCTCGTCCTCGTCCTCATCAGGTATAGATTCGGTTCCGCTGTACTCGTGCATTTCATCATCTTCTGCCTCTGCCTCTGCCACCGCATCAGCTTCGGCTTCAACATACCCATGTGACTCTTCACCTTCCCTAGTACCATGGTCTCTCGCAGCAGCTAGCTGGTCCTCGGTGATTATCTGACCACGAGCAGCAGCCTCGGCCCTCGCCTTCTCCGCCGCTTCTCTGGCACATTTGTCCAGCCACTGTTTCTTTCCCCTTGCCCTGGCCTCCTCCCTCTTCGCCTTGCTGTACGGCCTTCTCAGCCATAAACCCTTCTTGTTCAAGACTGCCTTGAGGGCATCATCAGTAAGCTTGAGCTCAGGCGGTATATTGCCATTTTCATCCTTGAAAACAGCATCCCTGATCATAGCGTAGGTCAAGGGTGTCATCTTTTTTCTTCCCGTCTTCTTGTCGACACCGGCAGCCCTCTCTTTCGCAAGGTATCGTTCTACATATGTCACCAATTTGTCCATTATCTCTGGCGGCAACTGATTCGCTCGGCGACCAGCATTGTGATGCTTTGTATCTGCTGTTCTTAGTCTGATGGTATAAGCCACTGCGGCGACTGTGGCACCGAGGAATTTTGCAATGACTTCGTAGGAGTAACCCAAGCGTCGCATTAACAGTATGTCTCTTCTTTCGTCGCGGGTGAGGCGGCGGTTCCTGGTTCTTTTTGATTCGCGGCGTGCACGGTAGGTAACTGAGCCGTCCGCTTCGACTACAGCTTCTAGATTGGGGACGGTGTTCGCTGCAACGCCGTAGCCAATGAAGGAGGGCGGAACCTTTGGTGACGGCGGGTTCCAGGGCGATATTTCGGGCGGTTTTGCGGGCTGACCACTCGGCAGTGGTGGGTTGTAGGCCGGGTTCGGGACATAGAGATGCGCATTCGGATTTCGCGGAGGTGGAGGCCCGCTATTGACTGCGACGCCATGATGTGGCTGCTCTGCACGATTCTGCTGTGGCAAGGTTGGCAGCGGGTAACCAGGTGGTGCTTGCTGCCCACGGGGATGCTGCTGTGGCTGGGATGGCGGCGCATACCACGGTTGTCCAGCGACGAAATTACATCGAGGGCACCTATCCATCAGCTGCGGCCATGCTACAGGCTGGCCATGGTGCGGGTTTGGCGGCGCCTGAGGCCTTTGGGGTGCTTGAGGTGCTTGAGGTGCTTGAGGTGCTTGAGGCCCCGAAGCGTGAGGAGTAGGGAGAGGAGGAGGCGGTGCAGGTGCTATTGGCTGTGCGTACCGAGTCGGTTGCTGGAAGGGTGGCAGCGGTCGCTGTCCACTAGGTGCTAGCCTGACAGGCGTGATCGTCGAAGCTCTCAGAGGAGAGTTCGTGATATCGATGACTGGCAGTTTTCCTCCGTCGAGTCTTTGAGCTGGTGGGACCGGCGGTGCAGCAGCAGAGTCATGGCTGGCAATTGCTCCTGGTCCTGTTGCTGTTTCTGGTCCTGGTCCTGGTGGGATTGGAGTAGCATGCCTTTCAGACTGGGTTTCTTGTTGCGAGGTAGTCGCAGCTGGCGTTGACTGTTCTGACATTTTGCATGTCAGTCAAAGCTCTCAGCCCTGAATTATTGATAAGCGCTGCTGAAAATACACGGTTTGAGTCTGTTAAGCTTGCACCACAATTCGCCGAGTCAGGTCGTGTCTCCAACTTGAATCGTGTCCCGTTAAGGACTCCGGCCTTGGCGCTGTCCGGATCGGAAATGGAGTACGGTCCTCGTCCATGGTCGCGTTACCTTGTAGTGAGGTTCAACAAGCTCTACGCCGCTCGTCGCACAAGAAACACCTACGAGATGCCCGAAAGCTAATCGATCGATTGATATTTATTTGATGGACTGTCTCTGCTATCGATGGGTTGTGGACAGCAACAGATCATCTGCTGGCCCTCGTATGTGTCCATGCAAAGACCGGCACCTCTGCATGACTTGGCACAATTCCCACCAGACCACTGATGGTCATGCATGGCTTCAGTACTATATTGTCTTCGTGTTGGTCGCCGTTTCCCCATCAATTGGCTCGGTAGGGTACGCAAGGAGCTCAAGTGTCTACTTGTGCGCTTGCGTGCGAACGATCGAGCACGAGACAACTTGCAGACACTACCACGTGGTCCTAAGAAAGACAGAAGTGCACACGTCGCCTCAGCAAGTGCTTAGCATATCTGCCAAGGCCGACTTCTCAGCCGAGGTGATGGTAAGGTTGTAGTTGTCCTTCACTGCTACCCAGGATGAAGCATATTTGCAATAGAAGCTGCTCAGAGGCGGTTTCCATTCGTCAGGGCTTGAGTCAGACTTGTCACTGTTGACCGTGCCAGTCACAGCGAATAGTTGTGGGTGTGTCAGGTCATTGGCGAATATTTCTCGCTGGTCAGTTGTCCACTTCGAGGCTCCAGATCTGCAAAAGCTATTAGCATGCCTAGGGTGGCACTTTCGACAAGACTTACCTCCAAGCGTTCGCGAGAGGAACCATATGGTCGATTTGGATATCATCGGCGTCGGTCCAGGTCTTGCCATCGTAAGGACTTTTCCAGGTCCCAGAGACTGCAGCGCACTTGTCATCTTGCAGGACAGTCTTCCCGTCACGCTTTAAGACTACTTCCCGGGTATTGCAGTTGTCAGACTGCGTGATCCAGTGTGGGAACTTGTCTCGATCATAGCCGCCATCTGAGCTCGACGGAGCGACCTCCAGTTGTTCGAGCATTGTCTCTGCACTAGAAGCACGTGGAATGCCAGTCTGCGATTCAGTCAGCTTGCATATCTGGGGAGGGTTCCATCGCAGCTACAGGACTCGGTAATGGCGCTCTCGCAAACACTGGACTTGCTTCGACGAGTGTTGCGGCCACGGCCAGCATGGCAGCATAAATGCTTGTTTCGCGCATTGTGCCGTCGATATCTCGTTATGTAACTCTGTGAGACGTGTCGGTCGAACAAGCCAGCATGTCCACCAGCGTTGGTGAATCTAGACGCGTAGTGATGCAAAGAAACACTCTCGCTCTGAGAGCGCTTGAAAGCATTATGACTTCCCAACCTTTTGTACAGTTCCAAGGCAGGCGCGCTTGAGGTACGCCTCGCTCCTTTCACTTCGAGAGCACAAACTGTTGATCACCTGAACATGAAACAATGGGTAAACGAAGCATTCGAGACGAGCCTCTGAGTAAGGTAGTACAGCTGAAGGAGACTGGGAGTGCATAGAGAGCTTATTCGTGCTCGTGACGCCCAAGAAATTGGTTAGGGCTCTAATTAGGCTCCGCTACAGGTCTTGTGAGATAACCAATCATGCGGCACTGCACAACTCGTGCACCAGCACCACCATCAACGTTTCTTTGTCCACCCATGGCACTGCCTTTTCTCTCTCAATGAGTTTGACCTTTCACGGCGGACCTCGCGTGCATTCGGGCAAGCCAAGTTCCAGCGGTGAAAACCCGGATTCGCTTGCCGAAAAGCATGAACGGGATCACCATAATACAGTTTAAGAACAGTGTGACAGTAAATGCACCACAAATGATCTTAGCATAGCCTGACTGCAGGATCCAGTTGAGCACTTCCAAACCCAGACCGAAGGAGACGGCTTGCTTTCCGATATTTGCAATAATCAGAAACTCGGACAGATTGGCGGTGTATGAGTCAACGGCGTACGCGAGGGTGACGGTGAAGTAGAAATATGCGGCCCATTGCACCATTCCGACTCCAAAGAAGTACCCAATCCAGTGAAGGTCCTTCTCTGCCGTCATGCCGAAGAGGATCAAGCCAGCAGGAGCTACGATCAATGCTGGATACAGTACGCCGAGACGCATCTCAGCTTCCCGGATGCCGTTGTTGCGCTTCGTAAGTCGTGCCGCTAGACGATCGGAAGCAGGTAGGAACGGAAGCGCCAGGAGGTACCCCAGGATCGTGCCAATCGCAATGAGACCAGAGTTTGTCGCTGACCAGCCGTAAGGAGGGGCGACAACCTTGATTGGGAAAATGAAGTTGAAGGTAAGGGCGCAAAGACCGATGAACAGACCATATGTCGTTATGACCCAAAACATGCTGGGGATCAAGAGATATGTCCAACATCGCACCATAGTGGCAAAGAATGGTGCATCGTGATCTATGCCGTTCCACACCTTCAATTGTTGAGCCCACGTCTTCCGCGGTGGGATGCTTGGTGGAGGTGAAGACTGCGATTGGACTTCTGCCTGCATTGCCGATGCTTTCTCATCGTTCGCTATTACCGTCGTGAACGATGTCGGATACGTTCGCTTGAAGCTGGACTCTTCCACGAAGAAGAATGCGGCAATGAGAAGTGCCATGGCAAAGGCAAATTCGACGTAGAAGAAGAGTCGCCACGAGTATCCTCCACTTAGCATAAAGCCTGCCCACATCGGACCAGTGGCTCCTAGACAGAGAGCTGCGGTATACCATCCCAGCTTCTTGCCTCTTTCGTACAGGAAAAATGTGTCGTTCACCAACTGGACCGGCAGTGCTTCACAGATGCCGCTACCAAATCCATGAATAACTCGTGCGCCCATCAGACCGTTGTACGTGGTTGCTTGGGAGCATCCGATCAAGCCTGCTGCATAGGCGACGAGGGAGAAGAGCATGACGGGTCGTCGTCCGAACTTCTGATACGCAGGAACCAGAATGAAGGAACCAAAGCCGAAAGCTAGGTTAGGATAGTTGATGAGTCCAGCAGCTTTGTTTGGGGCGACTCCGAATTCCTCAACATAAATGCCAATGTAGACTGACGGTCCGAGCAGAGCGGAGTTGCCCAGGAAGGAATACACGGCACAGATGGCCAGTATAGTATTCTTCTTCCATGCCGGCCACTGTTCATCAAATCAATATCTGGTCGTCAGGGTTGAGAAGCACACTCACCTGAAGAGGATCGTTAGGATCTGAGGAGGGCACCGGGTACAACGCCTGGCCGTAGTGTGTCTCCTCACCTTCCCTGGCCTGGAGGTTCACTGTACCAGGAACGTCTTCTTCGTGCGCATGGCTGTGCGTGTCATGTCTTGCGGCGACCATGATTGACTAAGACGTGGGTGTGTTGTCGTTCCTCGCTGACGTTGTCCAAGCAAATACGACAGATGAAGGAATGTCGAAATAGCAAGTGAATGAACCGACCGTGAATGTATGTGCAAGGATATACGGCTTTTCAACCGGACGCGGTGATAAAACAATGACCTTTGACGCGGCTAGATACCGTAGTCACTGGCGCTTGGTGGGCGAAAAGAGCACACTGCAGTCGATACTAGAGCACAGAAATGTGAAAGAAACTTTGGTCGAGATTGCCGGTGAGTAGCGAGGGAATGGTGGGAGATGGGTTGTCCGGAAGGCACATCTACCGTATCTGACCAGGGTGTGCTTTAAGCGAGTGCATTGAGCTGCTGCTAACTCCAGGTCCCAAGCGATCTGGCTCGACAAAGATCTTTTGGTCCCATTCCTCGTCTAGCACGTTTAGGTGCATGGTGTATACGTGGTTCAGCATGCAGTCTCCGCAGGATCAGGCAAAGAGCGTAGCCAGACATGGACGGCAGTTGTTTAGCAACGCTGAACTCGGTAAGACGTCGCGCCATAATCCAGAGATGTGGAAAGAGTTTTACTAGAAATCGGCCTAAAAGCACCGGCTCTAGGCTAGCAACCCCGGGAAAGTGGTGTTTACCCCAGGCTAAATGACTCCTCACGTTGTCTGTGATTGGTGCAATTCAAGCCCTTTTGCCTTTCGGCACTTGTGCTTGAAGACTATCCCCACGCTCCCATCAAGTAGCACGTGGGTGCCCGCTCGGACGGTCTATCGTGTTGACGTTAAACGATGTAGAGCAGATCTGCGGAGTGACAAACATGAACGAGCACCCAGCTCTCTCCAGAGAGGTACTACTAACCTGATCTGTAAGCGGGTCTTCATCAGGAAGCGGCTCTCAGGTTGGGGAGCTGAGGGAACTTCGACAAGCCAAGCAGAGCCAAGAGGACGAGGAGCCTGAGGACCTCATTAAAGGTGTTGGCATTCGGCAGCATCGGTGCATTGTGGACGGACAGCTTCTGAGTTTGTGAAGACTGATTGACCGTGGCAGATACATCGCGACATGCACGTAAGCTCCGAAACTTATCCTGACCGTTATGTCGACCGACATCGCTGACTCACGAAGATTATTGTGGTAGGAGCTGGGCCTTCGGGCTTGATACTGGCGCTGCAGCTGGCCAGAGCCGGAATAAGATGCACTCTGCTAGATGCAGGCCACGCCGTGGACGAGAGGCCGCGAGCAGCACACTATATGCCGTGTGCCATTCTTGAGATGAGGCGTGCAGGTGTCCTAGATGATGTTCGCGCACAGGGCATCATCCCGGGTAATATCTGCTGGAGAAAGTTGGATCACAGCATTGTGGCCGAGATGAAAGACTCTTCCCAAATCAACAATCCTGATGCGCTGACCGTTCTGCCTCTGGGCGATCTTGGTAAGCTGCTTGTAAAGCACGCAGGGAATTATGCGAACCTGGAGATAAACTGGGACCATACAGTGGACCAGCTTGAGCAGGATACCCAAGGTGTCACAGTCCGAGGCAAGAGATCAGACGGCACCGCCTTCGAGTATACCGGCGACTATTGCTGCGGCACAGATGGCGGCAACTCGATGATACGAAAACTCCTTTTTGGCAATCGCTTTGATGGCAAGACCTGGGATACTCAGATCATCGCGACAAATGCAAGTGTTTGGCAACTCCATCTGATGATCGTGACTGACTTCCAGCAGGTCTATTATCCAATGGAGACCATGGGGCTAGGCGAGACGAACTTCATCATGGTTTGGTGGCAGTTTCTTCTTGCGATTCCTGTACTGACACTCACTAGCATCCTGAGCATTACTTCATGGGCGCAAAGATCACACGAGATGGTCTATGGCGTGTCTCATATGGTGAACCCGCCGATATGCCCTTCGAAGAAGTTCTCAAACGCCAACCATGGAAATATGAGACAATGCTGCCAGGCAAACCGAAACCGGGCGACTATCGCTTGGCAAACATCAATCCCTACCGAATTCACCAAAGATGTGCGGAGAGGTTTCGGGTCGGCCGTGTATGCTTAGCCGCTGACGCTGCACACTTGTGCAATCCCTTTGGCGGGCTCGGTCTGACAGGTGGCATCGTAGATGTTGGTGGTCTCAGTCAATGCTTGATAGGAATTGCCGAGGGCAAGGCCACAGATGATATACTCGACAAATACGATGAAGTACGACGAAGAGTTTGGCATGAGATCATCAACCCCGTTTCCAGCGGCAACTTCGTGCGAGTCTCGTCGGATCCAGATGTTGTTGCAGACACAGACGAGCTGATTCAGATGACCCGGAAAGCATGGGATGATGATGAGGTCTTGAAAGCTCAGCATGCGTTCGCGTACGGAATCTGCCACGATTTCTCGCAGTACTTCAACAGTGGAGCCGAGAAGGCGTTGGACTTGCCCAGTAAAGGGCAAATGGAAGCGACGCATACTGAGATGGTTGCTGGCGAGGGTTGAGTGGTTTAGTAGCCATCTACGGTTTCGTAGGGAATCAACCGTTTAGTTGTGCGTGTAGCATCACCGCCAAAAGAGGAAGTGTTGGTTTGGATCCAATCGAGAGTAGCACGCTATTCGAGGAGGCCAAGGTTCTGGTCTTCCAAGCCAGGCGTATTATGAAAGCTGCACGTACATGTCAGTTTCTGAAAGGCATTCTTGAGAATATGAAAGCTAAGGAAGCGCATATCTCGCTCTGGTCGAAGGAATGCAAACATACATAGCTAGGACTACAAGACATCACATCAGCGCTCTATCGTCAAATAAAAGGCTTCCGAGTAATTAATGATCTACGTCCTGCTGATTGGTCAACTCCGTCTACGCCAAGACATGTCTCGGCAACTTGAAGTTCAGGCTTTCAAGCATCTTAGCCTTGGTTGCTTCGAAGCTCGAAAGTCTTTCTGTCCCTCAAGATCCATCGAACATTCACGTTCGATTCTGGCTCCATTGACGTAGCGGCTCAGCCCTGGAGAAAGTATGACCCGGTCTCGGGAGGGAAGTCGTTGCTGTAGCCAGAGTAAGAGTATTGGCTGTTCTTACTCCAAGCTTATCAGTGGACGCTTTTATGGTTGAGAAAGGAGCGCGATATGGCCATCTTCGTCAACTATCGCAGATGCATAGCCGTGACTGCTTAGGTATACGTTTGCTGTACGCAAGATCCGCTCATGCTTGTAACACATTTGGTAGGAATACTCGGCAGCTATCCCTTAGTGGAGACTCGGTTGCCCCTGTTGGTCTTCGTCACTAACGCAGCTGCAGCGACCGTTATCTGCACGCTACCTACGTCCTTTTGTCATACACATAGCATACAACCCTAGTCAGCTTTTCAAACATATAACCCTCAGCTGCTCGGTTGCAAGATGCTACAGGCGAGCCCCTCCTTTGCCCGCATTGGCAGCCGAGGCTCCTAGCCGCCAAAGTCCACCGACCTTCAGGGACCAACGAGAGTCATGGTAAGACTTGTACATAGTAACACGCGAGGCTTTGTACATGCTCAGACGCGAGCGGAGCACATCAACCTCTCGATTGCTGTCCGAAGTATCAGATCGCGCTCATCTTGTGATAGTCTTGAAAGAGCTTACACGAGAGGCATTGATTATGGCAGTCGTCCACAGCATCACGCACTATGGTGCGCTAGCTTTCTGGATTGGGGTCCGCGTATTGGTTGCAGTAAGTCCAGTCGGATTCGGTGCTCCGAAGAGTACTAGGATAACTGATCTTCTGGAAAGTGCATTGGACTAGTACTCCTCAAAACCATTTACAACCTCACCCCCTTCCACCCACTTTCCAAATATCCAGGACCTCTCCTGTGGAAAGCATCGCGTCTGCCAGCGTCATACCATCATGCCTGCGGTGACCTCTACCAATGTATCGCCGCCATCCATTCCCAATATGGCTCCACAGTCCGCATCGCGCCCGACGAGCTCTCCTTCACTGCCCCAGAAGCCTGGCCACAAATCTACAACACCCGTCCACAACTCCAAAAGTCCATCTACCACTTCGCTCCCGGTGACAGCGAGCGGCTCCCCGAAAGCATGATCACAGCACCAGACGCAGAACACACGCGCCTCCGCCGTCTCGCCGGCCCCGCTTTTCTAAACAGCGGCATCGCAGAAGTCGAACCCGTCCTCCAGCACTACGTCAACCTCCTCTGCACCCAACTAACAAACGCCAGCAACGAAGGCTCCCAAAACATGGTCGAATGGTTCCTCTGGGCCCTCAACGACGTGATCGGCCAACTAGCACTCGACCAAGAATTCCAATGTCTCGAGAAACGGCGCATGCACCCCTGGCCCAGCTTCTTGCTGGGTGCGCTCAAGCAGATGGCAGCGCTCAACCAATTCCGGCGCTTCGGCATCTCGCTGAAACTCCTGGCGCCACTGATGACGAAGGAGATGATCGCGGAGCGCGAGAACTGGTTCAACCAAGCAACGACCGCTGTCAACCAGCGGCTCAAGCGCGAACAAGACGAGAGTCAGAAGCTGGAAGCCGGTAACCTCGCTGGAGATCAGAAGAAGCAACGGGACATCGTGGGCTTGATGCTCCGCGAGATGAAAGGCGGTGAGAGATTGACGGAGGCTGAGGTTACCGCGAACTCGATCCTAATCGTGGGTGGAGGTGCGGAGACGACAAGCACGTGTTTGAGCGCGACGCTTTATCATCTCTGCAAGACGCCGCGGGTGATGCAGAAGCTGAGGGAGCAGGTGAGGCAGACGTTCGATAGTAGCAAGGATATCACGATCAAAGCTTGTGCCAACATGCCGTATCTGAAGGCGACTATCGATGAGTCATTGAGAATCTTCCCTGTTGCGAGTTATATCACGCCGAGGGTTACGCCTAAGGGCGGCCATACTATTGCTGGGGAAGTTGTGCCGGGAGGCGTAAGTCCATTCCCCTTCTGCTTTCCTCGAACGAACACCCTAACACTTCCTCCTAGACCTACGTATCAATGGGCCAGTGGTACATGGGCCGCTCAGAGCGCTTCTTCGACGACCCACAAGCCTTCAGACCCGAACGATGGCTGGATTCGAGCAAGGAAGAAGTCTCAGGAATGTCGCCCGACGAGATCCTCCGCTCGTTCAGTCTGGGCCCGCGGAATTGCATAGGCAAGCTGTGAGTGCTGCTACAATACAATCTGCCTTGACAATACAGTAGCTGACCATCAACCAACAGACTGGCGCTTGCTGAAGCGCGCTTAGTGACTGCTAAGCTTTTATGGCACTTCGACATGGAACTCGACGGCGACCATGCAACATGGGTCGAAGACGCGAGGTTTTACGTGAGTGATCCAACCCCGTCCCCGTCCCCGGAAGCGAGACTCTCTTTGTGTTAGTCACGAAACGCGCTTGCTCCATCCCTATCAAGGGCGGTTGCCCACGCAGGTAGGTCCATAGAGACCATCACTGACTCCGCAACAGATCCTCTGGCAGCTTCAGCCGCTCAAGGTGAAGCTCACGCCCGTCCACCATTGACGGAGGGGACACTGCCGCACACACACAGGTCATACAGACCTCGAAGCAAGTCACGATCCAATGTCAGCATCGGTATCGAACGGTAGAGAGAACACGGCCAGAACTGCGGAAACGAATGAGACTCACTCATCGCAGATGGAATCTGGTCAACGATCTTCGCTCGTACGGGAAGGGTCCCTCGCATATTTACTTAGGTGCGAGCGTCTGCCCCCCTCTAGCTCTGAGGCATCTGGTGCAGCTCCTTGCGTCTTCTACGTCGTCACGGCCCGAGCAAGCAACCGCTGGTGAGCGCTGCAGTATGCTGGTCGGTTGTGATCTAAGGTGCTGGCTTCCAGCTGGCTGGGGGTTCACTTTAGGCACTCTGGGCACAATGCCGTACCCGGAGCGCCCGTCTGATACCAGCTTTTCTGAAGGGGACTGGAAGCGCCGTTTCACTTACTGACAGCGTCGTCGTCACTTCCACCAACGCAATGGAGAGAGGATTAGACGATGATGAATCAGAAAGTCATGTGCGGAAGTGCTCCTACCTGCAAAAGCCAGTCTGTGGTCAATCAAGAGCGTAAATTCTCCTTTAGATACACATGAGCTTCATGAGATCTAATGTCCCGGCCAGGGGCACATAGCCAAGCAACACCGGCTTTAGTGCTCATCCGTGAAACCTGCAACTGGCTACTTAGCATTGCCATTCTGGGCCTTATCCACAAACTTGCCGTCTTTCTCCTCCATGCCAGCGTTGTCCATGATCAAATCCACTTCTTCGTCCATTCCATCGAATGCATCCTTCAGTTTCTTCGCATAGATCTGACTGAAACTCCGAAACGCTTGCTGCTTTCCATTCATGACGCTGTTCCCTCTTTGGACTAACTCCACGAACTCTCTAGAAAAGATGTCTGGGTTCCGCGCATCATCGACGTACTCAATGATCTCCGGGGCGACCTTCAGATTGTGTAGAGGGTTGTTCGGTTTTTTGACGATTTCATCGAGGGTTGAGAGCGATTTCGCGACGTGCTCGACCTGTCTGTTCAGGCCGTCTTGTTGTTCTGGCTTGAATTGATGGACGTGCTGTTGTAATGCGAAGAGGTCCTGGATCACGTCTTTGATGGCTTCGGCTGCACCGCCGCTTTCCGGGTAGACTGGTCTGTTGGACATGTCCTCGGGGTCCTCGGAGTCCTCTTCGGGTGGCAGATGTAGAGATTGTCGTTGTGAAACGAAGATAGCTGAGTCGTTCGTAGTCAAGGGTTGAGCAGGACCGTGCGCAAATCCTGGTGTGAGAGGTGAAAAATCTGGTTGATCCGGAGAGGGATGGTTCGGGTGGACCCCTGACACCGCTTTCCTGAGATTGATGCTCTGTCTAGTGATGCGTTGCTCTGAACTAGGCTCGTTTGTTGGTGGTGACGCTGTTGTTGCTGTTGTTGTATCAGTTACGGATGTTGGTTGTTCGGCACCTTCGAGAGTTTGTGGGACACGTGCCCGTTCGATCAGTTGTTTTGCTGTCCAAGCCTCACCGACAGCTTTTCTATCCTCTACAGACTTGCCGTACTTGAAAGACAAGAAGCATCTCGCTTTCTTTCTGGCGTCCTTGGCGAATTTCTCCTCCTTCTCTTGCCGAGCCTGTTCTTCTTTCAATTGCTGTACTTTTTCTGTCTGTCTTCGAGCAGCTTCTTCGTTGAGCTTCCTTGCTTCTTCCTTGTTAAACACCGCCTTCGATGTTGTCAATTGTAGCCCTCGCTGCTGGACCTGGCTCTGTAGACTGTCGGGTGTTTTGATGATGATAAAGGCAGAAGCGAGAGATACTCCGGTCGGTTCGTGTTTGCTTAAATTATGCTTCTCGTCCGCCCCGAACTTGTTACCCACTTCGTGGCATCCACAGATCCTCGCTTTTGAACTCTGTCCAGTCGGAGGCTTTCGTGACGCTGCAGTAGCGGCGCCGCGGGCCCCACGACCGCCTCTTGCGCCTCTCTTGGGTGGCATCTTTAGCCGTGGTACGTGCTCGATGTTCTTGTTGTTGCTAATGGTGCCGTATATTGTGCTCACATTCGACTCCACGAGAGCGTGTCGGAAGCCTTAGTGGTGAAAATGCACTCAATCAGCTGGTAAGACAAGCCTTTTTCTCATATGCGAGAGCGTGTGTCTCTAAGAGCAAGCAGGGGAAGTTTGTTGGAAGTCGCGATTGTCTGATCCACGTCTACTTTCACTGGAAGGAACTATTTCACTATGGAAAGTGCGAAGAAAACGAGTTCACATTACATTCACTTCCTCAGCGGCATGCACTACTAGACTTCTTTCATCCTCAGCGGCCTAGGACTATCTAATGAGGTTTCGACCACTTCCAGTTGAGACAGGTCCGGAAACTTTTTACTAAAATCGTCCAGGTCATCTGCTTCGTTCGGCGGCGATAGCGTGTCGCCCATACTGGTGGCTGTCCGTAGACCTTGCGGTTTTTGCGGCTTTGTAGGAGGCATTCTCGCGGCCTGAGCCGGTAGATCTGTCGCAGAGGCGGGCGCGGACATTGTCACGGGGTTGTGTTGATTGCCCGTACGGCTGAGAGCTGGGGCATTGTCTGTTGCACCCTGGCTAGCTCTTGGTTTGGGTGCATCTGCAGTGAACCGTCCGTATCCAGTAGCTGATTTTGTGGCCGGTCGATCGTTCTCAAGCAGAGATTTTACCTTACCTTGTATTGATGCTGCCTTTGTACTTACGGGTGGCGGTCCAGTACCTCTATTCGCCAACCTGTTACGGTACTCCGTAGCAGCTGCCTCAACTCTTCGCTCCTCTGCCTCTAGCTGCTGCTTCTCGAGCTCTCTTCGAAGTTGAGGACTCAACTCCTCCGTTTCATCCAGACCTCGCCTATCGTCACTCAGATCGGTCGCTTCTGATCCAGCGATTGGCGTTAGTGTACGTTGCTCCCCGCCAGTAGGAGAAAGAAGCACATCGTTGTCGTAGGTTGGCTCTCCTTGGCCGCCTTCAAACTTGCGAAAAGCGTCGCCAAAACGACCTTGGAACAGGTTCTTCGTGCCAGCAGCAATCGACGGTAAGCTTGACCGTTTCTGGTGATGCCTGGAGCTTCCACTGAATCTTTTCTTATGTTTGTGTTTTTCGCGTTCTTCTTCTTCTCGCGCTCGTAGAAAGGCTAGGTCTGATTTGATGTTGGTGTTGGACGTTTCCGAAACGGCGTGTGACAATGGAGCCATACCAGCGTCCGACTGCAAGCCTAGCGCTTCAGGCGACTTTCTGATCTCCTGGTCGTTGATGTGTGTAGCTCCGTGCGCCGAGACGTTGACGCTGACCGGGCGGTTACGCATATTGAGCGACTTCGATCGGTGTACACCAGAATCGAGCTCGCGCAGCAAAGGCCTGCCACCCTCTAGACTCGGCCGAGAGCTGGTAGGTGATCTGGGTTCCTGCTGACGGTGCTCATCAGCTGACTGGGACCTGGACGCATCATGTTGGAGCAGGTGAGCCAGTCGAGACCCGCCCTTATCCTTCGAAACCAAGGGTTTAGTCTTGCTCGACGCCTGTGTAATACTGGCAGGTCGCTCTGCTCTGTCCCTCACATCAGGTACTTTCCAAACTGGTCGGTCCGACACTGCTATCTTTGGCGCTGTGATCGGTGGCGGCGAGGAGCCCACGCCGGTCGATGTCATTCTGGATTTCTGAGGCAGTGAAGTGATCTTTCCGCCGCTCAAGGCATCCTTGGCCTCCGATGACCTTGTCCTCTCCAGGACACTCGGGTGACGAGACCCGTCGATCTTGGGACTTGTCAGGGCATGTGGCTTAGGAGGACTAGCCGGTCTGGCAAAAGCATTGTCCGCTAAGGCTTGCGTTACGCGTTGTGCCAGGTCATCGTTTGCGCTTTCTGCAGGTTTCTGATGTGCGGGCTGGAAGGGGAATTTAGAGGATTTGTCAGATAATAGAGAGAATTCTTCTAGCTTCGGGAATTTCGAGGAGAGTTCATCTGCAGCTGCTCCACCGTCAAGACCGGCGAAAGGGTCGGAAGGATCGATCATACGCAAAGGTGAAGGCGATGGCTTGGCTGAGTTATGATGTGACATCGGTCGGACTGGTCGGCCTCTGCGCATGGGCTCAACTTGTGGTATAGCCTGGGCAGGTTCTTGCTTAGGAGGCGCCAAGCTCGCTCCTGGTCTTGGTTGAGGGGTCTCGTTTTGTGACTGTGATTGGGGACGCGAATCTGCCGACTGTGATCGACTTGTGTAGATGTCGCGAAGTGAAAGAGGTCGTCCATCCATCTTGGTCGCCTTTATTAACAGATCGTAGATGCTTGGTCGTTTTGCAGGATTTTCCTGTAACATGGAAGCGATCAGGAGTTTGAGCTCATCTGAGAACCTTGGGTAGCCAGGGTACTTGAATCTCGCATTTAGGATGGCCATCTGACCGCCCTCTTCGAAAGGGGTGGTGTAATAACAAAGCTTGTACAAGAAGCAACCAAGAGCCCAAATATCGCTCTTCTCGTCGATTGGCTGTTTCCGGTAAACATCGATCATTTCGGGGCTCCGATACTGTAAAGTTGTATGCCTCTGGACGTCGTCTTCGATCAACCTCCCCTCGGCAGCGGAGGTGGCAGCAGGTCTTGCAACAGCAGTTGAGCCAAAGTCGCAGAGCTTGAAAGTCTTTGATTTGCTATCGGTAGAGATCAGGATGTTCTCGACTTTTAGATCTCGATGCATCAAGGGTGGCTTCAGGTAGTGCATGCATGCCACGCCTTCGGCAACGTCGGTGAAGAT
>Ga0210040_10000654_pt1 | contig 56835 bp, 39 predicted proteins | sample CryGeyCG12114_NA_FD_185462 | JGI IMG/M metagenome (GOLD analysis project Ga0210040, IMG submission 185462) | Groundwater microbial communities from aquifer - Crystal Geyser CG19_WC_8/21/14_NA (SPAdes) (version 2) | ecosystem: Environmental > Aquatic > Deep subsurface > Groundwater | place: USA...
AAAAGTCAGTGGCTAATGACTGTTACGAATCTAAGTTTGGTCCAGGTATTAACAACACAGCATGCATTTTATTATGCCCTTGAAGGATGGAGTTTTAAATATTCGTGCATTAAATTATGGCATATTTTTTCTCAGTGTCAAGCCATAGTTGTTGGATTTTTGGCCTCCATAGCAGCAGTCGTTCTCGGTTGGATTCCGGATGGGCATTTCGATTTGAATCATGCATTCATTTTATGTACTAGTAGCGTGGCTACTGCGTCAATTGCCAGCTTTGCCTTAGGTTGGTATATATTTTTTTTGTAGCTTTCACATGTCATACATTTTGTTGTATACGTTATTAATTATAAAATCCCATTTCTCACTCAAGGTTGTTTTATTAGTTTGTGGGGACTCATTCCCATTTTGTAGTTAGCTAGTACATACACTTTGAGGGTCATAAGTACTACGAGTACGAGCACAACCCTAGGGTGCAAAGTTTAGGAGTTGTAGATGCATGCATGTGTGAATTGAACTTGATTGATTATGATTTGCAGGAGTCGTCATGATTCTCGTCATTATTCTATCTAGGCAGTTCAAAATTAATCCAGACAATGTCGCCACCCCCATTGCAGCTAGTCTGGGAGATCTCACAACTCTGTCCCTTCTCGCCTGTGTTTCCAACACTGTGTATAATACCATAAGTAAGTGCAGTAACTATAATAATACTTAGCCCTACATTGTATCCTATATTGCACTTGATCGTGTTAGCTCGACATTCAACTACTTTGACCCTAATATTTGCACATATATTTACTGATACTCCTTAGGCAGTCATCCTTGGCTATGTCCTCTGATTTTGGGTGGCTACTTGCTTTCTATGCCTCTGTGGATCGTCATTTCGAAACGTCATAAACTTACCAGGAAGATCTTGTATACTGGGTGGACACCCGTATTAAGTGCAATGGTTATTAGTAGGTAGGTCTTGAATTCAGGAAGATACACTTATATCCAGCTTTATTGTAGTTATACCTCTTGCGCACTGATTCGGCTGATTGATAAACATTACTTGGGTTGCAGTTTCGGAGGTCTCATTTTGGACTTTGCAGTCAAAAAGTTTACGGGTGTAGCAGTATTTCAACCAGTAATCAATGGGGTTGGAGGCAATTTGGTTGCAGTTCAAGCAAGTCGTATTTCCACCCACTTGCATCGAACAAGCCATCTGGGGAAACTGCCTGAATACATCAAGACTCCGTGCTCGAATCCATGGATAGTTTTCTGTTCCGCAGGTATTCATTGTTTTTAAAAGTGGACATTGTTTGGGTGAAGTGAAATAATTGGGCACTTAAAACATGGTTTTTTTTTGTGTGGTTTAAATTTTTAGGCGGACACGCAAGGACAGCTAGAGCTTTAACCCTTATGGTTGTTCCTGGGCATTTAATATTTGCTTACACAATAAGTTACATCCAAGCGGGTCATACGTCTGTCACCCCTGTATTTCTTGCCTTTTACTTGCTCGCAGCTTTAATTCAGGTAACTTTTCATGGTATTATTAGTTAGTTGTAGTTATTCTTAGTAAAAAATATGAACAACTAAGAATGAAAAAAATAACTGGCATCAGTTTCCTAAGTATCATTTTTCTGTTCAGGTGGTCTTGCTTTTGTACATTGCCGAAGTTTTGGTTCAATATCTTTGGGCCAGCAAAATAGATCCTGATAATTCGGCCATACCATATTTGACAGCTCTAGGAGATCTGATCGGAACAGCGCTATTGGCCGTTGCATTCTTAATGCTGTACGTTATTGGCGATGGGGATGCTGATGTTGGAGATTAATGCATGAGTTTGGATTTGTAGCTATCTCATTTTCATAATTCCTAATGTTAATTCATTAGTTTTTCACTTTAACCTGTATTTTAATCGATTTTATGTCAGCTAGGATGTTATTTCTGAGCTAATCATTACATCTCATCATTGATGTAAGAGAATGGGATTAAATAGTGTGTACCTAGTTTTTATAATTGCTGAACCGAAGGTGCTACGTGTAAATTTTGCAATCAATCGCAGAAAAGTTTTTTTATAGTCACAATTATCGTGTTGAGTTATATCGTTATCCAATGGATTCTTCGATCGTATTTTAGCTATACGACACATATTTTTCTTTAGTTTCTTCCTTGTATAGTTTAGTTTTACTGGTGCTGTGGCAATTTATGTATTCGAAGTTCTTTTTATTCTCGGCAAACAGTAAGTGTATGTTTGAATTGACTTCTTGAGGGAATACCATGTACCTGTGGGAAGAATTTTATTTAGTTATGAAGTTTAGTTCTACAATGTATTCACTCAAATTCCTTTGTTATGAATGGCTTTTAGTTGGTTAGTTTGCATGATATTTTCATATTCTTAATCAGGGAGTGAAAGAAGGTTATCTATCATAGGAGCAACCTAGGTTGTACTGTTGTCAATAATTTTTAAGTCAGTGAAAAATGATCAAGCAGTGGTTTTTTACATGGCGAAATCCGAATTTTCTTCAGTTGAGTGTTGAATCACTAACTAAAGGGGATCACTATGCGTCCCCTTCACGTGTCCCTGGAAGAAGCAAGATGAATCCCGCTGTAGACAATTCAACGAGTATGGAACTCTCCCCCATGTCTTAGGTTTCTGTTCCAAGGAATCTTTGTTGATTGCCAGACACACATCCGAGATTGCCAAAAATCTCCCCTAGATGGGTTTCAATGTGGATGGGAAATGATTTGCAATGCAACTAACGGATCGATCATACGATTTGACATTTAAGCCATAGATAAAAATAAAACATTGGATGGATTGGATCCTGCAATAAAATATAAAATGAGCTCGTAGTTCTGAGAACCGCCGGATAAACTCAACAAAGAACAATCAATGTATGAATCATGTATTCCAGACTTGATCATGAAATACAAACTTGGGAAAAGGTGTGTGTACTTTCTATCGGAGCAAGGAGAACATAACTCGGTAACTTCCGAAAGGGATTTAGATTACCTAAAAGCCTACCCGAGGAAATAGTGCTTACTGCCCTCAAAAACCTCAATTCAAATCCTCCACCATTATGTATGTGCCCCACGTTTACAACTTGTGTTTTCAAAACTAGTGTTTATTTGAAGAGATTATGTACCCTTGTACTGTGAGTCGTTAAGGCTAGCATACATATGTCAGTTTTCAGCAAATTCCCCCCCCCCTCTCTCCTGAGGTTTTTAGTCGTACAAAAGTTAAGAAAGTTTGAACTGCTCATCTATTTACGTTATGAAACCCAACCAAAGTTTTTAGTGCAAATAAGGAAAAGATGTCTCATGCCGTAGCGTTAGTGCGGCCTAGAAAATTTTTCTAGAGAATGTTATTGTATATGTATTCAAATCAAATGTATTACATACATGTATCTAGTTATCAAACGAATTAACGAATGCTGACTTGATAAACGATGAATAAAACGTATTTTTTATTCGTTATAAAAGACCTATTGTTTTGTTAAGTACCTGATTAGTCGCGATTAATGATTTAGTAAGTATAAGTTGTTACATGCTTTGTCTATATGTAAATAATTATCCTTTTTTAAGCGATAGTTAATTTTGAAAACAAAAACCGATTTATTTCCAATTGGTTTATTTTTTTACAAACGCTAGTACATTTTATCCATACTGAAAATAAATTTCTACATGGACTAACAACTCATCATGGCACTTGAAACAGCAATGATATATTTCTTAACCATTGTGTACAATGAATCTCAGGAAACAAGTAAAATTAGCTAGCCTGAATCTATACCTTGAACATCACAGTAAGATGGCATGTTCTATAAACGGCTATTTACTTGACTAAAAATGACAACCTCGTATTTCCTGTTTATTGAGTATGACGGAGATGCAAGATGAATTATTTATTTCACAGTCAGATAGCACCGAGTGGTTAGTCTTGTGGTTTCTTCAGGATAGACATTGAAAGGAGATAAATGCATTACATGTTCTGTAGTAAGCTACCTTTATCTGAACAAAATAATCCAACTGCAGATTCGGTAGCACTGGAAAATCTTTTTTTCTTTCGAAGCAGATAAATTAAAGTTTAAAAATGATTGAAGATGCTATATAAGTGATAGGATTATAGTTTGGTTGGCTTCTCAATCCTTAATACCGTAAAAATATTTGGACTAGAAAGTTTCACTCATCTTAACACATTTTGATCACACCCTGTGTATCGACTTAAGTTGTTTGGTTTGTTTTCACATCACAATCACAAGTCTGTATTCACAGAAAATGCTTATTAAGTCAAACAAAAGAGACGCATATTTTAGCGAACTCAGTAGGAAAAACGTAATTAATTGGTTAGTGTCAATAACTGATCACATTACAAACTTGACAATTATTTTTAACTTTATACTGTTTTACAAACTTTCAAAATAAAGCCAAGATAAATAGATACGATTATTTTATCACTGCAATATTTTTTGTTATTGTCCGTCACTTACTTATTGACTTCAAGAGACGATATACATGCATATAGTATATACATTGTTTTTTGATAACATTCACTCAAGTCCATTATTCGTCGAGTCATAATGAGAACATGGCACTTGCAGTGCTGCATATTTGAATAGAACCCGCCATATGCTTGTTTAAAGTCGCGTACATTAACAACAAATAATACTGTGATGATGATGGTTCGGTTTATATAGTCAAGGCACAGTAGTAATGCCGCAGCTGTACAATAACTTTGTAACAATACTACAAATCTGAATTTTGGGAGAATACTAAAAGTTTAACTTAAGGAGTAATAAAGTGAAAGCTGATTTTTGATTTTCCAATAACAAAAGTAAGACATGTGCACTCGATATGCTGTCAACTTCGTGTTTTTTTTAACAATGCATGCAATGTGTGTATTACGTTTTTTAAACAAATGCAAATAATAGTAGGTGGTAGGAAAAGACGGATTTTAATGTAAAGATGACTCTATAATAATGTGTAACCATTGAAACGTATGAAATGTATAACCTTTGAAGAATTTTAAGAAATAATATAGCCTGATAAAAAGTGATAATTAGAAGGTACATAAATATTTAAGATATACCACAGTGGTTTCAATGTTGTGTTCAATACCACTTGAAGAAAGAAGGCATCATTATGATCAGCTCAAAAGTAACAAGCATTATGCTGCCTTGGCAGGTCACAAGTTGATTTTTTTATTCGTCAATAAACGCGAGAATACTTTAAAACAAGCATTTTGCTCGCTCATCATATTGATGCTCACCTTTCGGTTCTCAATACTATTATGTTTGGGGACAGTCTTTTCTTATTCTAACTTTATAAAAGCAAACTTAAAACTATAGGTATGTAGCTGTTTTCCGTGACATAAAGGAACAAATAAAATAAAAGTATGAATAGGAGCATAGACTGTACTGCAGTAGCATATATAACCTAGATTATCATCGTGAGAAAAATAACACCTATGGTCAGATTATTGTAAGTTCATAGTAATTGGATAACTAAAAGTAGATTGAATCAAAGTAACAACTAAAAAATCCTGATAGTTGCTAACAATGTGAGAAACTGCACAAAAATACCGCATTGACGTGCATGTTGGTTGTGTGGTGAATTGCACGAGAAGTCAGAATGAAAGCTTAAAATCAGTACGCTCCAAGAACTGAACGGAGGATGTGATAATTTAAAACAATTCAACAATTTCAAACGCCAGGAATAGAAGTGCAGTTCCAATCAGATCACCAAGAGCCGTCAAATAAGGAATTGTGGACGTGTCCGGATCAATTTTCTTTTTCCACAAATAATTTATCAGAATTTGAGCGACGTACAGAAGAATTCCAACCTACGAGAGAAATAAAAATGGTGAATGTAACAAAATGGAACCGGCTTCCGCCATTTTCAATCCAAAATAAATGTGTTTGCACTCATACCTGAATCACAGCGGCAGCTAAGTAGAATACCAAAAATATAAAAGAATAGTCGGCTTCCTTTGTAACAAAATGAGTAACTATTGTAAAAATTATCTGCCCGGGGATGACTGCAGCCAAAAGTACCCTAGCAGCAACTGAATCAATCCCTGAAAAACCGTAAATACACTATCTCAGTCAAATTTCCATCCCCTGATTCCAACAGTTAAAGACAAGTTAAAGACAGCTTTTTTATCCTTCATCATACCGTTCTTAAAAAATACTTTGTACGGCGACATGAAAACAGGCGACGAGGCTCCAGGCAACGTTCCAGGCAACTGACCAGGTGTACAATCACGATGTAAAGTTGTCGAGATTCGGCTAGCTTGAATGGAGACCAAATTACCACCAACACCATTGATTACCGGCTGGAACAAAGGTAATCTCGAGAAACGTTGTTCAGCTTTGTCCAAGATCATCCCACTTCCACTGGTGACACACAAGTTAAAAATTTGTTTAAAATTGCATTCTATTCTCCGTAGCTTCTCATTACCCACATACACCAACTACTATATACATATTTAAAACTAACCTGCTGATTAACATGGCAATCAAAACCGGCGGCCATCCAGTCACTAACACTTTCTTTGTAAACTCATTCTTGTAAGTAACCCATGCCCATGCAGGTGTAATGACCAGGTAAGACCCAATGATGAGTGGAGCGAGCCATTGCTTCGAATCTATATAGCATGTAGAATCAGTTCATTTAATTTTTAATTGTGTTCATCCAACCACGAATAGCAATAAACGGAACCGGAAACTGTAAGCCTTATCAGTATTAACATGACTAGCAACGAAATTCTAGTGTGGCGCTCAACATACCCATTTCTTCATACAGAATACTTGCAAACCATGCCAACAGTCCTAGTGTTATGATGTCCCCAAGACTAGCTGCAATTGGAGTGGCAATGTTGTCCGGATTAAGATTGAATCTTTTGGACAAAGTGATGACCAAGATCATCAAGACTCCTGTGTAAGCAAACAAATATAAAACGTTAAACGGTATCACTTGCTTTCTAAGTAACTGTAACTAACGACTTATTTAGTAAATTTTACGGTCGGAAAATAAACAGCCCTTTGTGAACGAGTGACAAATACAACTAAGAATTAAAATTACATATACAATCAGGCTTGAAACCAATATAAATCGTACAGAACTGGCTCTTTGATGGGAATGAAGACATGCCATCGGCTGACATGACATGTCTTCCATTGGCACACTTGCGGGCTCTGTCTAGGGTTGGGTGGACACACAAGGGAGACGTACCAAGGACACATGATGCGACTGCTGCCGTCAACATGCTGCTAGCGCACAATAAAAGTGCATGTTTTGGAACGAAAACGGTATCTCCTGGAAATAACACTCCTGTTAGAATGGCCACAACAGCTGCCAGAAATCCTACTACGATCGCTTGCACCTGAAAAATGAATGCAAATACTACATGTATAGTAGATTTGGTAAGCAATTTCACAAAAAATTATTATTCAAGATAATAAATTATAATTTAATAATAATAAGAAATAGAAGAAAATATATTTATGCGAAAAAGACAAGCGTACCTGCGTCAAAGACATGTTTCCAAAGCAGATTTGCCAGTGATTTTTGGGCGAGTCAAGATGCCCCAAGTTAGCATGAGTTGACAATCTAGACGCGAGAGTCATCTCGAGATTTCCTTTAAGTCCCAGCAATGGTGTTACGAGTACCAAAAATTCAGGTACGTTTTTAAAAACTGTCCAATCCTGCAAACCAATTTCAAATGAGTCATTTTATAGGTACATGGAGTTGAATGCCGATCAAGTTATTGACTCATTGGGAATTTTCCCTAAGGTTAATTGCGGGGAAATCATCGATTTTATCTTGCGCTGAATTATTTATTTATTTTTGTGCATGTATGTTACTTTTTCACTTGCTTGACGACTAACTAAACATGATGGAATTTTAAAAAGGGGCTCATCATCCATTACTTTTGCTGTGTAGCTACTAGTGTGGTGAATGCGTACTACTGGGCATGTTTTCTCCGAAGGTCACAAATAAACCAGGTATATTAAATGACGAACCTTGACTGCATCGAGAATGAGCCCAGCTCCTACCATGCCAAGTCCAGCAATCAGGAATGGAATGAATACTTGAGACAAGATAGTGAGCCATGTTTCCCTGTGATGTTCGGGGATGAGAGATTCTCGGGAGTCCCGGCTCCTCATGCCATTGCTTGCGGTGATCTTGGCAGCAGACTCGGAGCTATGGAGACCCACAACAATGTCCCCAGTGGTGACAGTGGGGGAGGAGTCTCGGTAGCCGGAGAGCGACTCCATTGGTGGCTCGATGGAAAATACTGGCCGGCTCGACGACGTCATGACCATGAAGTGACTCCAGTCTTGTATCGGTTTTTAACGCTTTCCGCAACTCGGTTCGTTAAAAAAAAGTTGTTTTTGCCCTTGTTGGCAGTCACGTGAAATTATCTCCTGCAGCTTATTGTTGATCTTATTTGTTGTACCTTGGACTTCTTTGGTCAGGCTGCTGAGCCGTTGCCCTTAACCCTGTGATCAAATTAAATACGAAGTGTTGTTTATAGTATATTTTAGCAAACTCTATAGCGGTAGTCCATTTGCCTCATATTGCAACTTGGGACTTGTCGGAGAACGTGAAATATTGCGTGCACTGCAATTTATCTGTTATTTACCGGCACTTATCTTGACTAAAAAAATCATAATGCAGTTTGATCCGTATGATACATAATAACTAAATAACTTCATAGTTTTCATGAAATGCAGCACGAACAGTTGCGTTTATGTACGTCACGTATAAATAACATGGCGGAAAATCATATGCATATGATAGTTGCACAAGTGCGCCAGAAGCCATATTGGAAACACAAAACGTGCACCCAGGAACAAAAAAGATTTTTCTTTGGCTATCTAATTTAGAGTCTAAACGCAGTGACTATAGGACTGGAGACATGAAAAACAAGAATGTGGTGGATTCCCGTTGACGTCATAATGGGTAGAATACATGCATGCATATTACCATGTGCTATTGGCATGTGGAAATTTGCTTTTGTTTTTCTGCGGTTTCTCACCAACAAAATTGTCTATATATAATATTCATTAGCAATGCATACTAGTACATATTATACAAACTGATCAAAACCAGACTGGGTAAATCTTGTGATACAACGCAAACTGTCCTTTACTTTGCCTTTCCATGAAAATTGGATTACAAGTACAACTTTACATAACTTTTCCTCGTGGTATATCCTTAAAAGTTATCTTTTTCAATCAATACCGTGTTTTCTCGGTCAAGTGTGCTAGTGCTGATAAATTTTATCAACGAATGGATGAATAAAACTCGTGCCAATGATGTGTATTATTCGTTCATTAAATTAATATTGCACTATAGACCCATCACGCATGTTATTTATCCGTTTGTGATTGCTACCCATAATACGTCTGTCTAGGCATCGTCAGAGCGTCATGTCCGAATCTATTCACGCTTTTAAAAATAATTACGTTATTGCGCCGGAATGATTTATCGTTCCAAGACAAACAAAAAACGTTCCACCAAATAATAACAAGTAATTGTGAAAATTTTATGTGCAATGAAATAGCAAATTTAATTAATCCCATAACTGCATACTTATAGCAATCATGAAAAGTGCATGCTGCTGCCTGTCTACGCCGAAAACTGAAAAGCTACATTATTAAATAGAAGGCGGAAATCACTCTAAGGATTAAGACAATAAGTCATTATTGTTAACTACATTTTTTGTACCTTTCTCGTTTGCATTATCGAACTGACTCCCCATAGCTATAACCAAATAATAAAACTCTCGAAAATAATACGATGCCCATTCAGTGTGTTAATTGTTTTTTGCCTTTGTACTATTGTAACCAAGTATATTCTTTATGCATATACTACTGTAACTAACAAACTACCGTGAAGATTCCTATTTCTAGATCCAAAAGCTAACTAGCCAACTTCATACCTCCATTATAGCGTAATTGGCACCAACCTACATCAATTTATTATACATGTTGCGTAGGCTAATTTGAGTTTCTTTTCCAATTCCAAGGACCTTTCCGTTTAGAATGGACGTCATTGCGGCCTCAGACTTTATTTGACGGCATCAAATTACCAAAATTATTTATTTGACCATTGCTTACCAGGATATTGCTACTATTGAACTTGATTATTGCAGACGAATTAGCAGCGCTGGCGCTAACTAACTAACTAACAATAATGGAGCTCTCAATATCCGTATGTCTCAAAGTCATTACACATTTTGTACAGCCAAGTCATAAATTCAGACAGGTAGGTCCATATAACAAGTCAAGTAATTGCTAGACTAGAAACTCTATTATTATCAGCCTGCGATAATTTCTCCTGCTTGGTTAGTTCTATATGGTTTAGGGATTAATATGAGCTAACACTTGCTGACGAAGTAGAATATTCTATATCAGACTGTATGACACAAGATCTTTGATTTAGAAATAATTAGTTAGTTATCTAAAAAATCCTTTTTTAACGAATATTTGACTACAAGTTAGTAACAGGCTCAAAATCAATACACAGATGATGATATCCTGATGAATGTATGCCATTGACCTCATTTTTGTATGCGTTCGTGTACTCTTTGGATTATTATTGCCAGAGTGTGCATGAATATACCCAGTTGCTCTTTTTTTGTATTGATTGATTTCTATCTATCTACAGCTATAATGTCTTATGTACAGCTAACGCTGAATCTGAATCTGTGCTAACTTAAATAAACAACTAAAGAGAGGAAATATTTCTCTGATGTGGATAAAAGATGGAGCTCAGGTTTCTTCGTAGACCACTTTTTCAGGCCTAAAACTAGCTAGGTTAATTATAGCTAGGGATTCATTTCAAGGTATATCATATTATAACTAAATCTGAGAAGAATTTTGAAATGAAATTCTCGACTTGAGTGTGAAAAGTAGAGCAGCTGCTGTAAACATACTGTTGAAAAAATTAATGAAAGTATTCTGAGTTTCTAGGAATAGGAATACTATTTCCTCTCTTTTGTCCTATTTGTGATATTTCCACCTGGACTGTAAGATGTGCCCCTTCTAGAAAACATATGATCCTGCAGACGGCTATGACAGACACTTTAAAAGGTATTACTGCTCATTTTCCGTGTCTCACATCAGACAGAGATAAATAGGACCAGGATGCTCACAGTATGGAATACGTTTTATTGAATAGTTTAACTACAACTATTTCCCAGACTAACTAACTAAATAACTAAATCTTGAGAAACCCCATATCGCCCTATTCTCAGTCAATAATCACCTAGCTAATTTGCTGAGAGACCCAAAATGGAAAAGTGAAAATTCAGGACTTACCATTGAAATGAAGTTAAATTTGGTAGCGTTCACAACGAAAATAGAGACTAAAGCTCAGTAGCACCAGTTTACATTTTTAACAGTAGAATTTTTTTCGGAATAGCGGGATAGTTTCGCATTTAGAGCGAACCATCCGACCACTCAAGAGAACAGAAAATCAGATGAGAGTGAGGATTGCAAAGACCTTCGGTTCAAAAACACTTCTGTCTCACTTCCCTGAGAGCTCATTCAGTTTTGAGTCATGAAATCTCTGTGAAATGCAGGCCCATGCCCATCCACACAGGGAGACATGTACTATGTACTGTGCCTATATGTGCGTCTGGGGCTGTCTCATACACTCTGTGCACATACGAGTACGTCCAAATATAATGACGCTACCAGGAGTAAGCTAAGCTGTAGTTAGTTAGTTAAAGACTTACTGCTGTACATTTCTGCTCACTTCCATTATTATCATCAGTGTTCAATGTGGTACTCCAAAAAATTCAAAGGTACAAATGATATAATGCTTAACCATTGCACTAGCTATCAAACGATCCAACTGGAAGCTAAACTCCTTCATGAATAAATGCTCAAACTTGTGTGTACTATGAATATGGATTCATGTCTACTCATCACATGCATGAGTGTACGCTTATTTCCCCAAACACATTTTTTTCGCTCATTCCCCCTTTTTCTTGTGAACTCTGGAAACCACAGTTCATGAAAAAAACGTCTAGGTTTTTTTTTCCTTCTTTGCACCTTTCCAAAGTTATAACCTCAGACAACTTTCATGGACCGACCCTTGCACTTTATTCATGCAACGTATAATATATGAAATGGTCCGCTTCTTTTCAGTGAGTGCGTACATACAGGAACCCTCCCGAATTTTCTCATATTCTCCACAACGCTTGTATATACGAGGTTTTCACCTTGTAACTAACTATATACTAGATCATGCGCCTCTCAAGTACATTCTAGCTATAGTTAGTCAGTGACTGAATTTTCTCGAGTCTCCCCGAGGAAGGACGAAGTCGGAGAAATCAGTAGGAACTGCTCGGATTTCAAATTTCTCCCATCATGTGCTTTTTGCACATGATTCTAAGAATTGCACACCAAACGTCGTGCGGTCGTTTTTTTTTGCGTTTTATTTCTCGGCCTTTCTAAAGTACAATGGCCAACCTTTTTGCAATCTTTACTTGCATGTAATAGTTAGTTAGGGAACAACAACATGATTGTATTATTAACCCTTTCTATGTAGAATCTACTACGTAGAATGTATGTTGACTATAAATTGTTCTTTTTACAAGCAAGTAAGTAACCAGACAATGGGAATTATAAGGTGTTGTCGAGATGAAATTACTGAGGAATGCCGTGTTTCCCTTTGATTGATTAGTTGCGCGTTACCAATCAATCCAATACAACTAACAATGTTCAGTACTAGACTTTGAACTGCCTGTAGTCATAAGGGAAAAAAATTCATGGTAGAAAATAATTCATGCATGCCAAAGTCGTAATAAGTGAGTGAGTTAGTTAGTTAGTCAGTAAGTAACTAATAATTTGGGTGAGGCATGTAATGCAATGATTTTGTGTGCACATGAACACTACCCCATTCGGTAGCAGAACCATTCTTCTCATAAGCTGATACCCTGATATTTCATTTTTGTTGCACATGCTGAAGGCATGATGAAAATGCTGACACAATAAATCTGTACCATACAATAGCTAGTAGTTATAGAAACTTTCTCATGGAATTCGGTGAACTCCATGACGTCATTCTATGTATATAATGTACTACATACATACGTTGTATGACTGAAAACTCCATGCTAGATTGACTCATAGAGTTTTGCATATTGAGCTCCCAGAACTGAGTGATAATGTCTTTTTTGCAACAAAAAATGCAGAGTATATTGATATTAAACGGAATAGATGAGCAGTTTGAGTTGTTTGGATTGTTTTTAAGACATCAGACGAACTAGAAAAATGACTTTGATCATCAAATCGAATAGATGTTTGGAAAATTCCTTAGCATTTGAATGGCAAGATTTTTTCCCCTATTTTTTGAAGTTCAATCCAACTTCAGTTTTTAATACATTTGTCTGGTACAGAAGAGAAAAAATCTGTAAAAAAAAACCCACTGACGGCAATAATTGAATAGGTTTTATATTGTGAGTAGTGAGTTAGTTACTAACTAAAGTAAGTACATGTAATCAAGTATGAAATAAGATAGTGTCGGCGGTTTTCACACTTGCTCATTTTACAATTGACAATCAGCCAGTATTTTCCGTCTACATGTTTCATTGCATGAATCCAGTGTACACATCAGGAAAATTGTGAACGTGGGAACTAGATGCTTACCCTGTGTGCAATGAATTTTTATACACATTATGGCAGTTTTGATGCACAAACATTTTTTTGGCAGGACAAAATGACAAATGGATTGACTAGCTGGCTTTGAACTTACCCCACAAGTTCATTTGGGGTTTTCGTAAATTCTCAACATGAAGCTTTGATTTAAAATGAGAAGGAGCAAGAAATTGAAGAGAAGAAGGAATTTAGTCTGCCCAAACAACATAAACTAAAATCAAATAATTCAAGGATATAACAAAGTTTAATTTGTGTACGTAGTATTCATATATCTCAAATATTTGACAAGGGAATTCTACAATCAGTTAAATTATTCCTCGATTTTATCACCTGATCTGTCACAAGTGTGTTCAAGTTTGACGAAGTTCATTTTTTGAACTTTAGTTGTTGGTTTCTCTCTATTCTGCTTCATATCACTTTCCCTAACAGCATTATATATATGATTATATATAGCATGCATATTTCCGCACACCCTTCATATCATATGGAAACCAAATAAATACTCACCAAATACCCTTATGATTACACAAGTTGTATAAAGACTTTGGACCTTCAAATTTTGGCTATGATTCAAAAACAAAATGACTTGTACAACTTGCTTTGCTGTAATTTTAATAACCATTGTTAGTTTCAAATACAGTTGCCCCATTTAAACACAAATACAAGCTATAGGTTATTTCACCACGCAATGCTATGTACGTATCTAACAGTGCATGCTGACACTTATGCAAAAACCAGGGCAACTGAAGGGTATACATTAACTAAAAGAGTGAGTCTAAATTAGTTACTTCGGGCTAGAGCCTATTTTTTACATGTTAATAAATGAGATGGAAACTTTTTGGTACACATAAATCCTTGCCAAGACTCTGTTAAAAACCTAAACTAGTTTTATCCAGCCGGCTTCTCACCAACGGACGGGCAATTCTTCTGTCTGTCTTCTCACCTTTCTTCTACATGTCCATGTAAAAAAATCTCTTTTACTGACTAACTGATGCCGCTTACCAACTAACTGTTGAGTAACTTCTTTACCACAAGTTGTTTGTTAGTTGGTTGTCTGACTCGACTCATTCCATGCACACTTCTCGTGTTACCCCTACTTGGGATTCTCATTTTACATGAGCTCAAAATTGTAGCTTTGGACGTGATTGAAGTTCCTTTACCAGCTAGATGCATTAAAGTTTTGCTGAGTAAAAAATTTAAAACTGTGAATACAACTCATGCATACATTCCCTTAACTTTTTGGTCTACTAATAAATACATACGAGTGCTGACAGGACCGTTTGGCTAAAAACATTTGGAGCCACTGTACCCAACCTTAAGAGCTGATAAAAAAGGAACGGCTCGAAATCACTTAATTTTTCGCTTACTTAAGCAGCTTACAAATAGACAAACATAACATTATGTGTAACAGTTTGTTCTGTGGTCAAATGCAAGGCTATATGCGATTTCGATTTGGTATGCAATGGCAACATACTGGTCTTACAATGTTACTGTTACTATATACATGTTTTTTTCGGTTATTTGTGTACCATTTGTAAATTGCTTGAGAGTACTGTTTTTCCCTAATGGTACGCATGTATATGAATGAATGGGAATACAAAGGGTCTCTGACCATCCAAAAGTGAAGGACAAAGAAAATGCTTTTAGCTGACTGCAGTTTTTCAATTTATGTGGACAATATGAATCCTTTTTGCGTGAAATGTAAAAGTCATCCCTGGAGGGATGTATAAGATTAGATACATAAGATGCTACCTGCAAAAAATACATAACTGTACGATTTTGGATAATTGGATAAACTGTACCTTAGTTACTTAGTAGAAGTTTGAGCCCGAGAGATACCATTCAATTTACGGTTGTGTAAAAATACAGCTATAGCTTGCAGACACGAATTGATTGACTGGGAGCATGCCGCTGTATAAAATGTGTACACACCAAAAAAGTGAATTATTGGAATAGATGGACTAGACCATGGGACTGGAAGAAAAAGGGAAATACTTGAGCATTACATAGTATATTAAATTTGTACAGGAGCATAAAATTGTTTAAACATTTGCTACTACATTGTTTCTAGTTTTGATAAGTTGTTGTGTCATTAACACGTTGCCCTGCAAAGTGCAAAAAGCCACATTAACAACTTAGTGAAGCAGGAAACCAATAAAAGTAGCAATGTTTATGACTGCTGATTCGAAGAATCAAAAACGATAATTGGGATACAATAATGTACGGTTATTAGTACATTGGTGATTAATAGACCACCAAATGCATTCACCTCGTAGACAGTTTGTGTTTTGAAACATTTGTGCACAGACATTATGGCCTCCTATTTATTATTAGATACCGTGGACTATTACCTACGTATATACCGACCGTACGTACACTTACAAACACTATTATTTGGTGATATAGATAACAATGGTTTCTCCAGCAGCCCTTTGCGGCATTCAATTAAGCCGTGTATTCCATTCTTCGTGATTGAGAAAGCGTCGCAATGTGCTATGCACAAGTTCAACGACTTTCGCGACTATCATTCTATGCACACAGCAGACACACATAGATGCGTTGTTGAAAAATTGCAACCATTCACATAGGAGCAGCAAAAGTGGACCAGATTTGGTTACTCTTCTAACTATAACTAACTATTGAAGTCTAATTGAACGATTGGGCTTCAAGTTGAAAAGCCTCTTAATATATTTACTGCTTCGTAAACATGAATGAATGATGAACAATTTTTACCGAGCGGACAAAAATTCAGCAAATACAAGTAGTTAGTAAGTTGTTTCTCTGTTCTTATACATATGATGAATAATGGGAATATATGGATAGGATTTTTAGTTAGCCAATTCTGTATGACCAAGCGGTGAGCAAAAGGACAGAAACTAATGTCATACTAAATAACCAATAGTACTTTCTACAGTGATTATTTATTCCACACTTAAATAGCATGCACCTGTGTCCACGGGCCAAATCTTTCATCCCGTCGAGTGTCAAACGCACTACAAGTTTGAAACACGCAAAAACTGGTTACATCAAGTTCCAGCGACAATCAATTTGTGCACATTCATCAGCAGCTTCATAGCTATCATCACGAGTCCTTGCCATAATCTTAATGATCCCACTGATATGCTCTGGGCTCAATGCGTGGACGTTTACCAGAAACTGAGCCGTAGGTAGCGTCAATTTTAAGTTGGCTCCTGGTATTTATGACTTGAAGACCTTACATAAACCTTTAGTAGTTAGAAAGCACGAAAAATAATGAAGAAACTGTGGTTGCCAAGGTTGATGGAGCTGTCAGCTGTCATTTTAATACTATTGGCAGACGTGCATGCTAGCATGGGTCGGCAATGCATAATACAGAAGTACATATGCCAAAATCCAGTGCAGTCAGTTCGTTAAGTTACATAAGACATTTCTTGGTCTTCAGTGTATTTGATCTCCTATTTTTAGTTCCTAAAAGACTGCGACAGAACGAACATTATATTAAAATGGCTGGCAATTAAGTCAGAAAACCATTGGAGGAGCGAAATGTCCCAACCTACTCATGCATTACAAGTGCATGATGAGGCTATAGACGTGATGAGCTGACAGAGATTTTCATCATACTATCATACACATGAAACGGAGATTAACAGCATATAAGTTAATGTTGGCACTAAGAATGCAGTCGGTTTTTATTTGGTTGGTCAGCGAATATTCGAAAAATCACATATGCGTGGAGTTACTTAACATTACATTGGTTCCAATAGTCTTTAAATTTCAGTCGGGTTCAATTAGATGCAAAGACGTTTTTTTGTACACGATAAAAAATTAAATAAAATTAGGAAAATTTACAGAATACTACTATCGTAATATGTTTTTCATCAATTTTTTAAAATTATTTTTCTACTTCAACTCGCATTTTTTTTCAGTTGACTCAAGGCTATCCAATATTTGTACTCAACTGCCATTCTTCTAACTTAAAATACATGGACGCTAAGAATTACAAATAAGGCTTCTTTTGAAGGAGCTAGAGAGAAGTTTTTGACACAATACGGTGATTAAGTTAATTATTACAAACATAAATTATAGCACTATAGCAGCAAGCTTGTTATTATTCCTAGTAAGTGCACAATGGTTCTTCATTTCGGGAGTATAAAAATACTGTTGATTTAACTATTTGTTCTTAGTTTGCACATGTACTTTCTATTGTCAACTCCGTACCATAAAAATGTACAGAGAAATCCAATCTAATATACTATCTCGGTGCTTTTTCATAATCAAAATAGCATGCCAGAATTTAAAATAACTTAATTATTAACGTTACAGTTACAATTGCTACCATAATTGGTAAGTACGAAAAGTAACGTTACTCAAGCACAATATCTCATGCTTACTAAGTAAAACAAAGCCAAACTTGATGAATACAATGCTCGATAATCTGTAATAACTATCGATGCAAAATAGACTACAAGATGAATCCATAATCCATACTAGTTTATATGCAGTACTCACGCATTAGTTTAATTGTGAAAATTTCTCGTTCACCAATCACAGCCAAGTCATTCATTTTTCTGGTTAGCATGGGGTTAAAAAATACACATACCAGATCTCAACTTCATTCAAATTAAAACTACACACGTTTCAATCTAGAGTTAGAAAAGATGCCAGTTAAATGGTTCAAGTCAAGCGTCGTATGCGGCAGGCACCAGTTTCATTCTATCAACTCACTCAATACGGAACAAGTTCTTCAAAAGCTCCATTTGGACCTGATCAAGGGATGAACAGGATGAAATTAGAAAATTGCCTTCATATGCATTAACATTCCGGAAGCAGAGCGGCAAAGCACAACATTAAGAATCAATTGTTTACAAAAGAATCCAAAACAATTCTTCGCTAATTGTGGTTAATGTTAATGTAAGCATGTCTCTACATCAGCACCAGTGGAAAGCATAAAAATCCCTGTTTAAAGTAGCTAAAATGCAAGAAATATTACTTTATAGGCCGAACAGAAACAAATGGACTTTGAAGTAGCGTTGGTTTCGCCTCCATTATGCGAACCAACAGATTGTCAATATAGTCTTCCATATCACTCATTTTAGTCTTCTTGTGATTCACATTCGCCTCCAGGTTCAGAATCATTTCAATCAAATCCTACAACACCCCAAAATCAGAAATATCCCAGCTTGGATGATAAATTAGCTCGCTACAATAAGTACATTAAATGTTTCAAGTGTGTGTGTACATACATCACGACTTTTTCCTTCGAATCGTCTGAGGACTTCTTTGGGCAATCTCGTCTCCTGATGATCTTTCATACGAATCGGATTTGTCACTCCAACTGGAGTTCCTTTAGGACTGGAAGAGTCATCTTGATCTATTTTTATAGTAAATACAAGTAAACCGTGGTGAGTATTAGCCCTCGTACATGGTAAGTCATATTTCAGTTACAACATAAACATAAAGTAGATAAATCCAAACTCTTACTTGAGTGATTGTTGGATTTATTAGATCCAAATATGGACGCAAAAGATTCCTTTAGTTTACTTTTTTCTTTCTCAGGCTCTTTAAATTTTTCTACTACTTTAGGACTTGATTGTTCACTTTTTGACTTGGTTTCTTTGGGCTTTTCTTCAGCCTTGACACTTTGAACTTGTCTGGGTTTTGGAACAGGTTCATTATTATCATTCGATTTATCGTTTGGCGGAGGAGTGACTATAGTTTGGAATGTAGGTACGTTCTTCATATCTTCAGCCTGTAAAAATTGGGAGCATTTTTATTCAACTCAACATTGATTTTCTTTATTATAAATACTCCTATGTAGTTCTGAAACTTACTTCGACGTCTGGCTTCGTGTCCACTATTTTCTCAGATAAATTCTTATTGGAAGAATACAAATCAATGGTATCAGAAGAACCTAAAAATAAGAATTCAAGTTACAGCCAAATAAAAAAGACGGCGAGTATTTATTTCTTAAATAGCTTAATATTACATAAAACCTCACTGGTTATTTCTAAATCCATAATTCAGTTAATTAAACAGAAGCAGTAAAAGTGATAAAGAAAAAGAGGAACTGATCAAAGCTATCTGCCAATAAAAAGGGATTATGATTGATCCACAAGTGGATCAAGTTTATATTTTCTCGATACTCTTATCTTTCCATTTCCATGCACTGTGATATGAAATTTCATCACCAACCACATAAAAGAGCCGTAATAAATAACAGAACAAAGTAGATTACGAAACAATTACACTATACTCACTTTGTTTACTAAAAAGTTTGGCTTCCCAGTCATCAATTGGGCTCAATTTAGTAGACTGAACTGGACTCGATTGAAATGAGGCGGACACAGGCCGTTGAGGTTTTCCACGTGGTGGCGTTCCATTATTTTTGCGTAAGAATTCTCCGCCGCCCAGATTTTCTAACGATACATTTTTGGAGCTCGAAATCGCTGACTGCGACATGCTCAATGAACTATGGCTGCTCTTGTGGGACAACTCATCAAACTATGTTAGAAAACTATTATGATTTCTTTCTGCCATGTTCATGACAATATCGCCACATAACCTTTTAACCCTGATTAAATCATTATAAAAAGTTTTCTGTTGTACTGATTTACCCTGAATTCATCCTCATCATCACTAATAACACCAGGATCTGCTTCACCAACAGACTGCTTAGTAACTTGAATTTTTTGTTCCGGAATGGATCCAAAGGGATCCTCTTTCTTCTTCTTTTTTCCCCGACCTGGTAATGTTGACACTTTATGACCAACTGATTTGGCTAAACTCTTGAGTCCTTTGCCATCCTTAGATTTCAAACTTAGTAAACTACCCCCTAAAAAAAGAAGTGAGTTAACCATGCTAATTTCTGGGCAAACTAAGTACATATTCCATGTCATGCCAGGCAACAAACTTGAAGACAATAGAAGAATCGTGCAAGACACGAAGCGCAGTTCTTACCAACTGACGATGCAAGATGACCAAAGGAAGACCTAAGACTGTCTTTTTTATGAAAATCCCCAAGACTACCAGCTGAGTTAACTTTGGCTTGAACAGTAAATGAGACCCGTACTTCAAGTTCACCTCTCTCCTTGTTTTTCTCTTTCCCAGGTTTGCTTCGTAGTGGATACCATTTGCTTCTAGGTTTGTCATAGACGTCGAAGTCAGACAATGGAATACTTGTCATTCCCAAAAATTCATCTCCAATGAAATTCCGGTGTAAGACTGTGAGAACAATTTCTGCCTGGTTTCCTTGTTTTGGAATTAGCCTAAATGCAAAAATAAATCTTAAGTACGGTGCAGACTATAGTAACAGATATGCGGTAGCGGTTAAAAACTAAATCTCACAATTCGCATTCTTCATGCCATTCAACCGGGTCAACTGCTTTCTCTTTCACAGACGTTTGATATTTTTCCTTTCCCAGGGCAATAGTTACAAAGCAGTCATTTGTGCCTAGTATATAAATGAAAAAGATTCTTTCACCCAAGATATTTACTCATCGAAGAAGTATAACAAAATAAAAACAACAGGATACAATATTCACATCATTACAGAATTTACTGCAGCAGGCTTACTTACCATTTTTCCCTTTGGTCAGTAACCCTTTGGATCTTTGGACTGAAGAATACAAAACACAGAAAAAAGGTGCAATTGAATTCCGTAGGATTGACAATATTGAAAATCAGCAAGGGTTCTTCCTAAAACTTACCGGCAACAGATACGTGAGTCGGCGTATACATTATCGTTGTATATAAAAGTCCACAGACAATTTTAAAAGTTGCTACAACTTATTTGTTTTCCAATTATGAATCCCCAGAATTCCATGCAATCTTAGTTCAATTTTTTTATTTAACTGACGATTGACCCCGTATGAAGTTAGTAAATAGTTGCCGCTGCTGTAATTCAAGAATTCCAGTATTAATTACTATTCAGTCAGACCGATACGAATTTCAACTTGAAGCTTAACTTTAATGCTCATTTTGACAACATTAATATGCTAAACATTTCGTGATAAGTTTTGTATGTGATGACGCATATGAGTCACTTTAATTTAAGTTTGATAGTCTGATCGATTTTTTTTTTGCGGGCTGCTACATACAACATCACAACACGCATTGCATTGAATGATATTTACTAAGAACAAACGTGACAATCTATCTGTATATGATGACGTTACTTTAATTTTATTCCATAAGTAGAGTCATTAATGTTAATGATTACCAATGTGCAATAAAAGTCCAGAAAATAAAAACAGAGATGACTTACAACTTGATTATTTAACCTTTTAGCCTGGACACCAGAAAGTTGACTCAAAGTGGGCACACAAAGCTCCGAAATCTGAACATAATCTAAATTTCAATATTTAATTGCACTTACTCCCCCGGCCACTACATAAATAGGGCTCGCTATTCCACTTCAATTAATATTAAAAATAAGAAAAACGTCTGAAACAGCAGCTCAGCTGTACTCTTTACACACACCTGCTGATTAGTTTAGCAGTAGTCGGTGAACCCACACGGAGCGATTGGTGTTTAACAACATTGATCAACATGCTGCATAAACAATTTTCATTAAGTTCTTAATGAAGGTTATTTTATTGTATTCGAAAGTTATTACTGTTCAAGGCATATATGTTACTGCTAAAAACTTTGAATTTAGTCAAACACAAAGATCTAGAGACGCAAATGGACAATCAAAGTGAATGGGGTAAAAATCGGGAGAGGTCTGATACTAATAAAACGTATTTTTCGTCTTTCGTTCGGGGCACATTTTGATATACTGCTACAAAATGTTGATTTTCGTTGTAGTCGACATTTGGAGTCATTCTCAACAGATGTATCCAAATTTGCGTGATCTTGTAAGTTTGGAAAAATAAGCTGTACTGAGCTGTACTGATGGTTTTAATAGTATCAAATGCTACCGGAAAACAAGTTTTTAATGATTTAATATCTCTGGACATGCTGATCTGGGATGTTGACTGATAGGAATGTTGGCAAATACCGATTGCATCGTGTCAGAATGCAATAATATACGGTGCATGCTTTTGATAGCTTGCACCTATATAGAACGTATCAGTGTGGTGTTGGGGTGTATATATATGGTTGGCTGCTCAGCTCACGAAACACAACAACGATTTTAGGACAGAGTTTTTTTCCAATCCTAATCTCAACATTGAATCTCATCTCATCCGCAATAGTTGTATTGTGTGCCGCATTATGTTGCCAAATTGCAAGATGAGATGCGAAATATAAACTTACTTTCGGTATATGTGAACTATCAACTACTACGTGAGTGACTAACTGCATGAATTTAAAAATAGTTTTTTAAATATCACATAGGCTATTTGAGTATGCAACCTTGTCAACTGCAAACTTTCATCATGTGTAAAGAACCATAAAAAACATGTAATAGTAATAGCGTGGCTAAATGAACTTGAGCTTTCGATTGAATGACTTTTTTCAAATCGTTATAAAAAACTATTGCGATTAGTTGTCTTTGCATAACAAATTGAATATAGTTGAGTTAACAGAATGAACATAACAACATTTGCATGTAAAAAATATATATTCCAAAGCTTAATTTCTATTCAACTCATTTACTATCAAATGAGTTTGTATTCAAATGTAACATAACGACTAGATTAAATAAAACCAGATTTCAACTATTTGAAATTGCTGGGATTGTTATATTCATACGACTAGTGCCCAGATTTTGGCCCTTGTAAGCCACACAATAGGATATAATAAAAATGTTCTATTATGGGCGTACAATATATTATGTACACATGGGACAAAGTGAAAACATAAAATGGCTAATTGCATTGAAGGCCAGCCATAAAATGCCGCCATATTTACAGAATGAGGGATGAATTACATGACAGAAATAAACATTTGTGATAGACAGTATTCAATTTCAGAATTTACACCCCCACAAACCCAACCTTATTCATTTAGTTGTGTGGCATATGTTCATATAGACTGCCTATTGCTTAGATTTAAAAGTACATGCAACGCGTAGGCCATTTCATACATTTCAAGTAAAATTGAGATGCAAATCTTGAGACAGAACTACATGTTTCGTAATTTTTGACATTTAGGGTCTTACCTGAGAATACCCATGCACAGGAATCTCCTTACTTACTAACACTTAAGAAAATCCATTTCTAAAGATCATTTTTGTTGGCAACGTAACGTAACTAAAAGCCAATGAGAGGGAAAAACTAATTTACGGTTAAACCGATACTGTATGCAATAGACCATCATAAGAGAAGATCCTCATATTATTCCCAATCCCAATACTAATTACTAAATAGCTTTACAACTTATTTGTGGCTTTGGACTTAATCACAGTCTCTAGTTGGGTGGCAACATTATATGTTACTCTGCGCCATTTATTTACGTTTCGGACTCTAATCCATTTCTAAATAAAACCATTTAGCTCCGCCATAATGCATCTCTTAAAGCAAATATACTGTAGTGTGTAGTCTGTGCATTGAACATTATGATTTTGTTTGCTTGTATACTTCATCTACAAAGTCTCTCGACAGGATCTACTAAAAAATCATTCAGGAAACACCCAAAACATGTTTTCTGCCATAACCTGCTGATATTAGCAACCAATTTGAATTGTAATTATATACAAATTCTAAAATCTTCAACTAAAAATTCTCATTTCTAGCAATTAAAAAATATTTTCAAACTGTACTTACTTATTTCGTATCACTAGCGCTAAATCTAGCATCCATCTTCCTTTGAATATATTTAGTTTTAGTACACCACACAGAGCAAAACCAAAAATATGTACACTGTTCAATTACTTGCAAGGCACCAATCGCGGACAATACGGTGAAACAAGCTTAGACACTTTTCTCCAACGAACAATCCTAAAACCGGCAGAAATTCCACAGTTAGAAATTCTAATCACAAAAATTAATCACCCCAAAACAACAGACTAAATATGTAAACTTATTTTTGTTAATGCCAAACTCACATGTATACGAAGCACAAATGCTTTGAATTGACCAGTTGACCAAATGTAAGCACAGCACACAAAAAAAACCTAATATTCGAGCCCAAAACTTGGAAACAAACTGGTATGCCTTATCATATGTACTAACCATAGAAGTAGATTACTATATAACACTACACGGTACTAACTAGGAAACACAAGAATTCTAAAATGATACTATAATGACATAGTTAGTCGCATACCTTCCAACAACCAACCGACCATTGCGCTTCACTATAACTAACTAACTAACTAATGCACACATTTACATTGCATCACGCAACCGACAACAATGAAGAGATTTGCATATGCTCACTTACCGTAGTTAGTTAGTTGGTTATTTAGCCCAGAACAAGTATCAAAAAATGTTACAAAGACGACTTCATATCTTGCGATACACAAAGGTGGTTGAACTGGGAACTCACAAGACTTTATGTACAACTTTGTACATACTACATGTGATGTTGTTTGTTGTGTACATTAAGATTATTAATCACTCATAATATAAGAGCCGAGTAAAAAATACAACGCACTCACTGACTGAACAATGTGAACGTCGTCAATGCACAATCACAATTTTTCTGTATCACAGCACCACCATCTTTCTTTGCATTCTGCATTTACATATGCTATACTAGGCTGCAAAAATAAATGCACGCTCACTTCCTATTGGGAAGAAAAAGTCAACTCAGGTCCATGTAAGGCTATAGCTAACTAACTAACTAACTTCAGTAAATCTAGCTTTGACTATCGATAGTTAGTTACGGACAGAGTAATAATGCATGTGTTTGAGTTTACATCAAGATAACCAGCATGACACACGGATCTACTGCAATTCTAGAAGTACCTATGGAACGCCCTATAGTTAGTTGGTAAAAATCATGCAAATGTCATTTTCACAGAATAACACGCTAGATGATATAGTATGAGTTTCAGAGGGTAATAATATTATTGCTGGTTTCAAGGCATATAAACGGGATTATTAACTAAACACTGTGTGTCAAAAGGATGGAAACTTTTTTGCAGCTGTTCTTAGTTGGTTAGTATATGATCTTTTGGAATCTTCAGTTTTCACTGTGAGAATATTGGTCGCATATTTTGAATGAAATGCAAGCATTATTATGGGAAGCTAGAGCCAACTTCATAATGATGCGGTTTGCGGATTAGTTAGATTAGATACGAATGAAGGAAAGTGTTATTTTGTCCTTAAACCTTTACAAATATAAGCTCCAAGTTGGTTTTATTATACTTAAATGGGATAGTTTTATGACCCTGTGAGTGCTCTCAAGTTCTCACAAATTAATTCTGAATGACATACAGTTGGTTACATGGATGAGAAGCTCTTCACCGTTTTATGAATATAGATTGAGAAAGCGGAAAATGCGAGCATTTTTTGGTTTAGAGACAGAAAAAACTATACCATGATCAAATGAATTGCATTTTCCATAGTAGTTATGTTTTAATAGTTATATTAGCCAAGTAGTTAGTACGTGTACATACACAGATGGGTGTGAAAAATGTGAGTAGGCCATAGTAAAGAGAGGATGTGAGTAGTAGAATCTTTCGTACGGTATGTTTACCTTTAGCGACTTTATGAGGATGAAACGGGGTTGCAAGTTGCAATAATTTGCAATCACAAGTGTTGATCAAGTTTATTTGATCCACAGGAAAACCTAGAGGGAAAAGATATGTCACACACATTGTTACTGATTTGAGTATACACGTATGGCTGTTTGGTTGTGCAACGAATAACGGAGCTCGTTTGAATGAAATGATGTTCGTGATGCTATCGTTAAAGACAAGACTGCATGTTGTGAACGTTTTACAATTTCACGAGTTTTATAGCTGGCTAGAAGGATGCTGCATAAATTATTTGCAGGGAAGGAAATAATAATGGAATATGGACTAAAAAATAGCATGCACAACAGAGTTGCTATATGATGACAAGGAATGCAAGCGGTTAATGGACTGCCCATGTTTGATATTAGATACAATTTTGCAATTATGTCAGAGCAACGACTTGTTTATAAGCGTATTTGTCAGTAGCAGATTGACGCTGACTGTGAGAGTGAATAAGCGCTGACATGGTTTGCTGAGCTTTAATAGCGGTTTCAGGTTTATTTTTACTATCTCTGAGGATTTGTTGATCCTGATTTGTGAAAATGGCATGTGCAAAATGGATCTACGGTGATTTGATTGATGTCCTAGAAAATGTAGTACGCGTATACGATTATGCAACTATGCATAAAATTAAATTTTGGTTTTAAATGTTACATGTCACGTCTTACATCTATAAAGACAAGGTGAATAACACATGATTCTGGAAGTTTGAATTATATTGCTTTAACGCTGATGCTGATATGCTGATGCACAGAAATCAGTGACCTTTTGAAATCAATTTTTACATGCATGTACAATTGCAGCATTTCCTTTTACAGGCAAGCTTGGATAAACATTTGGTTAAGATCTAGTTTAAGTAATTAGTATGCATAAAAAATCTGAATTTCTGAAAAAAATAGTTATTAGACTAGACTCTTGTAACTGACTTTTGATGATAATTTGAATGCAAGACTGAACCTCTGAATACAACTGCATCACATTAGATTTTTAAAACTATGTAAAGATGAAAAATTTCCATGGCTTAAACAATTGAACTGCAACTAACGATTGAAACGGCCAAGGTTATAAAAGCCAGTCCCATGTCTTGCCTCCTGTCCAGTCTCACCTTATAAGCTTCAAACTCATAACTTTAATAGTATCAACTAATTCAGTCAAAGCAATCATTTTTAAATTAATCTCAAAAGCCAAGAAACAAAAACTAAAAATGGGAAACTTAGTTCTTACAAGTGCTTCAGCAGTTCTTCTCGTTTTCGTTTTAACAACCTGGGGTATGTTAGTTCACTTTCCGTGTGCACTTTTGATATAGCATTTGCACAAATTATTTTTGCCGAAATTGTATTTAAATCAACATTTTTATTTTAAATTTTCAGGGGTGAATGGAGAACCAGTCTCTAAATGTGATCCGTCCTCAAGAAACGGGTCGTATTTCATAGCTGACAATAAACAATGTGATGCATACCACGAATGTACCACGTCAGGCAAAATTTACGAGCGCCTTTGTGATGACGGATTTGTCTTCTCTGAAGCCATTTCTGCGTGCAACTATCCACACAATGTGGACTGCTCAAGCAGGCCAAAACTTCGTAAGTTTTTTTAAAACAATAGCTGCTTTTGCAAAAAAAGCAATCGGAATCGCAAGGAACTGTAGATAGCAAAATACATAATTGTAAGAATATTAACTGATTTTGGTATTATCAGAGCCTGCCCGTTCCACACATCCAAACTGTCCTCGTATGAACGGATTCTATCCATTTCCAGCCAAAGAATCGTGCCAAAAGTTTTACCATTGCCTTGAAGGACAAGCCTATGAGAAAACCTGCCCAGAGGCTGTGATTTTTGATCCTGCTTTGGGATCTTGTGTTCATCCAGACTTGTCCAAGAGAACAGATTGTCAGGCTAGTAAAGTCCTCAGCTTTAACTGTCCAAATGAGGGGAAACGATTTTCCAAGTTGAAGTTTGGAGACCATGATCGCCTTGCCAATCCCAAAGATTGCCGCAAATTTTACATTTGTCTCCAAGACGGTCAACCACGAGTCGGTACATGCCCGATTGGAAAAGTATTCAACCCAAAATCTGGACTTTGCGACAAACCAAAAAATGTTACTGGATGGTAAGTTAATAGTTCATTCCAACGTAACAAATCTTTCAAAAATGAATAGCCCCACCCCAATCTTTGTGACCATCGATTATTTTTTTCTTTGTTTGCAGTGAAAACTACTACGGAAAGAAAACGCACGAGCAGTTAGAAGCTGAAAATAACGGTGAAACTTTAGAAGATGATAAAAATAGTAATGAAGAAGAATAGAATGTTGCTTTTAAATGAAACCCGGTGCATGATACTATAATTATAATTAGTTTTTTTACTACTGAGGGTGATTCACAAATCTTTGAAGCCCATACATACATTTTAAAATCATTGATTTTTTAGCAAGATGAATAAAAGAAAATCGATTTTACACAATTAACGTCTTTTTATTCAAAATTATTTAAGAATGGCCAGTAGAATTTTCACTACTGTGAAATATTTAAATATGGCATGGCATTATTATTGGCCTATTTTCAGTCCATATTAAATTAGCATGCAGAAGTTGTGAGTGGCAAACATTATGCATGCAAATATATGACAATGCAGGGCTGGCGTGCACTCCATGTCATAAAATGCATACGAGCCATTATAACAGGTAAATTAAACTTGATAATTGGTTTGTAGTAAACGTTCTCCAGATTTTTATCCCTAAGCAGCAGGGTTTTAAAGTTCAACGAACGTTTTTAGTTTAGAGGACTTTCATTTGCCACTAGCAATGGTTCGAACATTTGTCTATGCATACTTTCTCTACTTGCTTGCTTATAGATACACGAATAAGACAATGATAAAGAATGCCGGCTGATTTCAATGGAAAACGTAATGTTATAAACTATTCACTATTTAATTGGAATTAAGGCGCTCATCGCTATCGTTAATCAACCGTGCTCTGACTCTCATCCGGCTGACATTGCCCCTTTAATGCTTGATTTAAAATCTGGATTATTGTTAGCCGTTATTCAGGTCATATCTACTGTAATTAGTTGTTTTTCATTTATCTGTTTTTATATTAAAGAGTAGTACAGACACTTAGCTTGTTGAAAATTGATGATATTAAATATTCCATGCAATAATGAGCTTTGGAGCAATCGTTTATGCTCAACAAGTCATATTTGAAGCACAACTAAAACGAATTTGTCATGCCCTATCCAATCTATTCATTGCATGCTCAAAGCTCAAGTTAAGTTCAATTTCAGCATTGCAAAACAATACAAAAAACATGAGACACATAATAGAGCTAGAGCAGTGTGGAGTGCACGTACTATTGCTACCAAAAAACGCATAGATTTCTTCAGCATTCGGGAATTGTTCTTTCAAACTCTCATTCCAGCCAAGTAAACTTGTTGCCATGATGTTAATATTGTTTACTCGTGATCATTAGCCTAACGAAGTGTGAACAAGTGACTCATTGTGTGTGACTTGTTTAACTAACTTGGTTAACATTTATATTTGAATGTTCCCTCATTGCTGATACATTTCAAGTTACAAGTCCAAGTAGAGCCGAGAAATAAATATTTGTTTTTGTGATTACACCCTTGGTAAACTGAAACCAACCAACATAAAATACACGCGTGTACCAAAATACTGTTTTGGGATCAATTTTCATCATTGCTGAATCGATTGCACGTGTCAGTGTCAAAATTACTTTGTGCTACTTCAAACGAATTTACAAATTTATTTTAGGGAAAGTTGGATAAAAAGACGTTATTAGAATCTCGGCAACCAACGAATTGTAACGATGTCCAGCAGTCTATTTTGAAAATCTTTTGGTAAGCAAGCTTAAGTTCTTTATATATATATTTAAATATTATCTTTTAGATCTATAGTTAGCTAGCAGAGCTCTATTTGCAGATGTAGCCTATTTCATATTCATACGAGCGATCGATTTATCGATATGATAGATTGCTAGATTACATGTGATTGCTTTGTCTACCTGTCTGTGATTTAATACATTAGCTCTTCACTGGTAGTTTCTCAATACAGGCAAACTCCGATATAATGGATATTTTTGGATCGCTTACATAATGATCCTTAGAAAATCAAATGTAACAAGTTATCTTATGATCGATTGTATTTTTCAAGTTTTAAACAAATGTACAGTGCCTCAGAATATTTTTTGTCAGGTTCCGATTATTTTGTCATTTAAAATAGTTGGAATATCATTTTCGGATGCCGCATTTTGTTGTGCAATGTACATTAAATGCATTAAATGATAGTTTACAATATTATAGTGTCAGCCTCATTAAAAAATTTAAGATAAAGCTCTACTCTGTTTCTGCTGGCTGATTACACCAAAATGATATTTTAAGACGGCAAAAATGCAGGTCATCAATAAATTTTTAACTTAAGATTCGATCGAATTACTGTTAATTGAACAGTCAGTGTTTGAATGCAAAAAATTAATGCAGAAGAAAACTCGGGTTCATATGCAAGTGTTTTGCCTTGGATGTTTACCAGTTAACTTAATATGCACTAAAAAGACATACCGTACTCAGTCAGACATACCGTATTGGTTTGATTATGAAGGTGAAAAAGCCAGTATTTACGGCAGTCATTCTAGGTAAATATCATTGTAATTGTAGCGGATGGTTGTATGGAATTACACACATGTACAGAAATTGAATCCAACATAGCGAGATATCCGTTATAGCGGAATTCATGTTGTCAGCACATAAATTGAATGCATTTAAATGGACCCCAATCCGGTTCAGACCTATCACTTTCATTTAAACGTAGATTCTTACAATGGGAGTTACAAAACATAATGCTTCATTATTAGTCCGGACTCCGGACCGACAAATTATTATAAAGAGTTAAAGAGATATCCATTGAATTGAAACTCGGACGGACGGACGCGATATTTTTTACATCTATTTCGCCTATGGCCTATCCTGTGGGATTCGATTGAGTAACATTGAAACATGGAAAATCTCTTTACTGTGGTGTAAAAAAGAAAACAATTAACTGGGCTGATTGGGCCTAGACCTACTAATGATTATGATGCTTACTTACTACCAGCCTAACTCGACAACATACTATATCTGTGGCTTCATGAGAAATTTGGGATGGTTGTAGTTAGTTCAAATTGAAGGCTAATGCAATAAAGTATCTCGTCTTTGTCCGCAGTCCAGTATTTTTTTGGGCCCATTACGAACTGTTGGGTTATTACTCAATTCAATTCCCAATGCTATGACCTCAGCAATCTTGTACGTGTTTGTAGAAGTAACTGACTAACTAGACGCATATTGGATGAGTGACTACTTCTTGGTTGTGTTTGCGTCTTTGATCCCAAGAACTAAGAACTATTGACTTTTTTTGTAATGTTATGAAAGTTGTGACATGACTGGGCTAGCCAGAATGAAGGAAAACCGACTCACCATCAGTCAGTCACTAAACTACTGACTTAGTGAGTAGAAGTAACTACAACCAAAAGTACTACAAGGCCGAGTCACAAATCCGCTCGATAAGTAACTACTCTTTTGTAACCATTTATCATCATCACTGACTGAGTTACTGACTGTCATAAAACTGGGCATCGTTTTGTTTCCAGAAAAGTTTCAAATCCTTGCCGTGTGCCAAATAATAATGGTATGATTACAAAGCTTCTTTTATGGTTCTAGTTTGAGCTCTCAACGATCGCAAGTTCAAATCGAGTCGATCATTGGTTTTGCTGACTCGCAGGCTCTTTTTCGAGTTTCGATCGGAGCCGAACAAAGTTTTGGCTCGGCTCGACGATTCAATCACGACCGCTCAACCTCGAGCTGATCACACTTTTGGCTCGTTGTAAGATTTCGAGCTAATCACGGCAAAATATCGATCCGAGCCAGCACGATTTTGGCTCGCACGCCTCTAATCATTGAGACCTCTGTATGTGTAGTGAGTAGTGAGTGAATTTTGGGACGGTTGTTTTTCTATTGAATTTCTTTCGGTGAGTAGTATAATTAATCCTATCGTTGAAATTTTTAACTGAGAGAGTAAACAAACTCATTCAGTAATATTTAATATTATTTATTGCATGTGTACCTTTAATTGCCAGCGTATCTTATGTGCTAGTTAGTTGGCACAATTAGCTTTACATGCTCCCATAAATGACATGGATTCTTATCAATCAGGTTGCAAATGTATAGATTTAATAGCTGGGTTCACTGGTTAGTTGGCATTGTTTCATTGAATTGAATGGATTTTTTTCCTGGAGGAAGACAAAGGTCGAATCTGGAATTCTTTTTTATTATATATATTTTACTAGTGTGTTATTTTTGGGCGTGCAATGAAACATCCTTGGATTTGTTTACATTTACGTCATGGATCGGACGACTCAATAATATGCATGAAAGCTTCGGATAAATAGCTTGAAATTGTTCAGTTATTCATCCATAATCATATGCGTTTTGGCATCGCGTGCTATATTAGATTTCTCACAATATCCAAATTATAAACATTATTATTAAAATTTCACCCAATTCCATGTGTTACATTCAAGTGGGAGTCCATCGCATGATGACATTGATGAGCTTATGAATAGAAATTCCTGTTGCCACTATTTTCCCACATGTTGTAATAATATTTAGTGCCCATTTGCCCATTATCCAAATTCGCCCAGTCATGTAAATCTTCTTTGTGTCATGGTCAAAAAATATTGTGAACAGACTAGGAAATCTTTCATTAAAGTTAATCTACATTATTTGGAGCAGAAGCGAATGTATAGTACGAAATTTATTGCATTTTCTCAGCGTTTTTGGAAACAAAGAGTTATTTAATGGCAAGTTTGTCAAGTTTTTGATGCTCCCATTCTTTTCTCGTCAATCGCGTTTGTAAGAGACAGATGTTAAAGTCCACCCATTGATACATTTATTGTCACCAATGATTATATGCTCACTGTGAGGAAATATTTAATCTCGTGGCTCTCGCATTGACAGCCCACATTTTAAATAATAGTGTGGAACAATGTTAATCTCAACAAGTTAGCATATTCTCTGTTTCGCGTTAAGAGGGGTGATACGATAAATGAACGTGCATAGTGTCTCTTTGTTTCACAAACTCGTTTTGTGTCGTCATTCCAGACCAGATTTCCGGTATGTCAGCTCAGTTAGTTGTGAATTGTCTTTTTCTGAATCGGATAACTACTTACATAATCCTCATTTGTAAGCACAAGCACACGTCAGGACTCGTCAGCAGGAGCTGTATATTTGCCAATGGTAAATTATTCTTGACATTGACTTAAGATTTCATTCTTATGTGTGAAAGCAAACGGGAAACAACGTTAGATTATTGTTTTGTGCGATTGCAGACGTAGATAAAGTTTTCATAGACTTTTAGCTCATAACTGACTGACTGAAAGCAGTGCTCAAATTTACAGACCTACTATACTGCTAAGAGTTCGAAAGGCTTTGCACTGTATACTAATTGCACGAGGATACTGGAACTGGTGGGAACATGAAGTAATGTTTGGAATTTTCTTACTTTTATCACAGAGCCAGAGTAGTGGTGACCTCACTATTAAACCTTTTACGTTAGAAACGTGAAGGTAGAGAATCATATAATGTAACAATGAGGGACAACAGATCTAAGCCAACTACTGTGGATCGCCTCGAAAAAACTAGGGAACGACAAAATATACTCCAACGGATCAGTGGTGCTATTGTTGGCTCGTTGGAAAATTTCTTCTACAAGTAAGTTTAGTGAATTCAATAAATTAATCATGTACATTTGTTTTCCAGAATTTAATAAAAAAAATTCATTATAGTTGGGGTTATCAAGTCGCCAAAAAACCATGGCTATTCATCACAGCATGTCTATTGGTAGCTATCACATGTAGTGCAGGCCTCCTGCGATTTAATCCAGAGAATCGTCCAGAGAAGTTATGGATCCCTTGGAATTCAGAATTTGTGGATAATTCACAATGGTTGCAGAAAAATTTTCCTGCTCCAATCAGATTTCATAATGCTCTGTTAGTGGCTGATAATGTACTGGAGCCCGAAATTATAAGAATCGTGAGTTTTTGTCTTCAAGCTTTGTTTTGAATATGAAAATGTATGCATTACTAGTTACTAGTTAGTTATGTTTCATGAGAAACTCAATTTTTCTCCGATTTCAAGTCAGTATTTTTAACTGTTTCTACTAATGCTACTTTTCTAGGCGCAAGACCTTCATCGGCGTATTAATAGCTTTGAAGTGGACGGGCGTCGTTGGGAAGATTTGTGCTTCAAGTAAGTTTTGACACTCTAACTAAATTCTAAATTATATCACCGGCTGTAATTTTCCAGCTTCTGTCCGGCCTAATAGTGCATAGGCATTTGTAGCTATAGAAAGTGCATGGAATAGGGAAAAAACATGATTTCATAAAATTGAAATTCAGTAGCACATTATTCCTTCCAAGACATTACATTTCCATAAAAATAACGTATTCAATCTTATAGTGTTAGCTTCACGTTTTTTTTATTTATTGTTTACATGCCATTTAAATGATTTTAACCTTGTAGTCCTATTTATTTATAAATATGAACAGAATTATGACCAAGCTACAGACAGATACAGGGAAGTGCAAAAATATGGAGAAAAGAGAAAAGATACATGAGATTTGGCTTGTGTGTTATGTAATATGTAGTCTTCTAACAGACTTATTATGCAATCACTGCGTAACAATAGATAAATAAACATCATGCAAACATCATTTCCAACCCTTCGTTATCGCTTTGTGCCTGATGCCATATATTACTCTATAAAGGGATATTTACTTCAATTGGACTCAATTAGCGTAAGTTAGTAGTATCATCGTGTTAACTTGAAGAGCCATCCATAGTCGCATTCTTGATTACTATTATTGAAGCAGCTGTATAATACTACAAGTGCAGATTAATGCAAGCAGAATTTTTCGTATAAACTTTACGAAAATAAAATACTATTATTTATTTTGCTTTAATATGCCGAAAAAGCCCAAATCTGAAAAGAGGCCTTCACATGATCATGTTTTATGAATAATTCAAGCGATAAAATATCCACCTTTGACATGCATAATTTTCTTACAGATTACCGGTTACAAAATTTTTTGGAGATTCTAAGCGCCGTAGAAGAGAAATCTCGAACCAACCAAGTGTCACTCACAATCCAAAAAGTAATGACATTTTTGATAATTTTGACGACATCTTCGACGACGATTTCTTCAAGAAATCTTCTACAAAGGAAAAAGTAGAACTAGTGACTTCTGAATCTTCTGATTTCTTTTCCTCTGAGTCTGAGTCTTCTGAAAGCACATTTGACCCCAGTATAAGCCTCCCTGAAGATATTTATTGTGAAATTATTTCTCAACTGGATGAAGCCTGCATGGAAACTAATATAGCTGAATTATGGAACTTTGAGGATACTCAAATAAACTCACTCACTTTGCAGGATGTCATAAACAAAGTGAATTCCGAAACAACTAGGTTACTCCTCGCATTCTTGATTATGTATACTTCAACTTCTTTAAAAAAACCAATTTATTCCATTATTTTGTTATCCTGATTCCAGTCCAATATTTGGCCGTCCAGTTAATTATACTAAAGACCTCGGAAGAATCTCGTACAATGAAACTGGGCATATTATTGGTGCCGGAGCTATATTCCTCCATTGGTTCACCAAGATTAACCAGACGTCGCTCAGTAGTGGCAATTACACTCATGATATGGGAACTGGAGAGAAAGTTGATGAAGTGAATTTGCAATGGGAAACCAAATGGATTGATTTACTCATCAATTATGATCTTCCAGAGGGAGTCAAATTGTACAAGAAAGTTGCCAGAAGGTTCGTATTTTATGTATTTCAAATAATTGATTTGGATTAAACAGGGACTGCAAATTATCTTTATCTTATTTTTTATTTACTTTCAGTTTTGGGGACATCAGCGGTGCAACAATTATGGGAGACGGAATGATGCTGGGAGTTGGATTCTCAATTGTGTTCATCTACGTAATAGTGATGCTAGGGAAGTTCAACATGGTAGAACTTCGTGTAAGTTTCCTGCTTAAGAAAAACGTTTGAATAGAAGTAGTGGCTCCTAGTTTCCATGACGTTGAAAAAGTATAATGATTACGTTTTTCATTTATTCAGCCATTCTTATCTCTGGCGGGCCTTTTGTGCGTTGCCTTAGCTATATTCGTTTCCTATGGAATTTGCTCAGCTTTTCGTATAATCTATGGACCCGTCCACAATGTGCTCCCATTCTTACTTCTTGGAATTGGGATTGATGACATGTTTGTTATCGTACAATGCTGGAACAATCTCACTTCTGTGGAGAAGAAAAAAACCCTTGCTGAGAGAATGGGCCTCACTCTCAAACATGCTGGAGTGTCGATCACAGTAACTTCTGTGACTGATTTTGCTGCATTTGTCATAGGAGGGACTACAGTGAGTGTTTTTACAGTACTTTTATTGCTGATGCTCGGTTTTATGGATTCTGATATATTTTTTTTTAACTTTTAGGTATTACCTGCCCTTCAGTCCTTCTGCGTGTATGCAGCTATGGGTATCGCAGCTATATTTGTGTTCCAAGCCACGTTCTTTGTGGCGTGGTTTGCTCTCGACCAGAGACGAATTGAATCTCATCGTAATGCACTATTTTGTTGCATTCAGCACAAAAATTTTGAACCTAATAAGTGTAGTCAAACTAGTTTACTACAAAGATTTGTGGAAACGATTTATTCCAAGATTCTTTTCAATACTGTTGTCAAGGTATGATACATTTAAAGTTTTCATTTTACTGCTGACGTATGACTTGTGAGAAATAGATAACAGATGTAATGTTTTAGATGTTGTGATTTTAAATTTGTATAGATTCTGGTATTGTTAGTCACAACTTGTCTTTTCGGCGTATGCATTTGGGGAAACGTAGAGCTGCGTCAGGAATTCGACCCAGTATGGTTTCTTCCTACAGACTCGTATTTATTCAAGTATATTTTTGCACGTGAAGAGTATTTTAATGAGACGGGAGCACGAGGGTTCATTTTCTTGCAAAATGTGACATTACCTGAAAACTTGCCTCAAGTAGATGAGCTTGTTTCCAAACTACAAACTTCAAATCAGTTGCATTCGATTGATGCATGGTATTCGGAATTCAAAACATATGTAAATTTGAATTTCAAAGCAGGTAAGCTGAAAGCTTTTTTAAATATCTATGTATGGTGTCACTTTTTTGTCTCTTAAGCAATTGAATTTACTACTGGTTGTAGACATACCAGACAAGCCATTAAGTAAGAAGAAATTTTCAAGATATTTGAATAAGTTTCTGTATAGTCCAAGTGGCTCCAAATATCGAGCAAAGTTCAAAATGACAGGAAATCTGACATGTGGAGGTTTAGCACCAGTTGTAGAAGTAAGGTTCTAAAGATTGAAGTATATGTTCGATGAATATTGAGAGAATGTTTTGGTTAACTTATTAACTAACTGGCTGTACTCTTTGTCCTCTTTATAGCTTTCGGCATTTGATTTTGCTTTCAAGGATACTCACGGCCCTGAAGAGCATTTACCAATGATGAATGAAGTGAAACAAGTTATTAAATCTGTGAATTTCACTCCAGAAGAACACAGTCGTGCATTTGTTTGGTCTTTTGCATTTGCTGGATGGGAAACAGATGAAGTAAGCAAACTCGCCAGAAGATTCTCAATCCCACCTAAATGATTTTCCTTAAATCTGCATGGTTGTTGTCTGGCGCTTCTAGAGTTATTCAGTATTCATTATTTTTATCTTTGTAGATCATCACGGCAGAGCTGTACAGAAACATGGGACTGGTAAACTTTGCCCTCAAATTAGTGCCTATAGACATAAGGAATGCGATTAACGAAAAACTTGTTAAGGACGTTTCGATAACACATTATGTATTTTGTATAGGCTATGTGCTGCGTTCTACTGACCACTTTGTTGCTGATTGCAAATTTTACTGCTTGCATAATGGTGAGCATTGAGAATTCACAACAGTGATAAATATGTCATAATGCTACAAGCTGAAATCATTGCTGATTATATTTGTTTCAGGTTTTGATATGTGTTGTGCTAACACTAGTCGATGTTGGAGGTTGTATGTACTTTTGGGGTTTGACAATTGATACAGTTTCATGCATAGATTTAGTTCTGGCAATCGGGCTATGTGTGGATTATGCGGCGCATATTGGTAAGAATAGGATCATGAAAGTAGTCTTACATGTTGAATTGCGAATTTGAGATTATATTAGTTTGGTTGTAAAAAAAACGATTTTTCTGGAAATATTTAGCTCACGCATTCATGACATGTACGGGAACAAGAAATGAAAGAGCTCAAAACGCACTTCGTGTCATTGGACCTGCAGTATTAAATGGAGGATTTAGTACATTTTTAGCATTTATTCTTCTAGCGAATTCTAGATCGCATGTATTTATTACCTTTTTCAAAGTAAGGACCTTATTACTAATTGTATGTGCAATAATGTCTAAGGATGGCTGTAATAATTAAATTGTTGTTTGGTTTGCAGATATTCTTCCTAGTAGTCCTTTTTGGCCTTTTTCACGGCTTAGTATTTCTCCCAGTGGTGCTTAGCATTATAGGTCCTGATCCATATTTATCTGCTTCTGGTGCACAAGATGCTAGTCCTTTCCAGCTGGAGGATGGAGAGTCCCTTCGCCCTTTGCGAAATGGGTCTTTTATAGAAGCTCAAGTCCCAACTAAAAGAAATGTAAGCTACAAATGGATAAATTACTGGTGTTTACAATATCTAATTTACGGTGCATACAATTTTTTTTGTATGTAATTTTTTTTATTTATTATGTAACTGTATCATTCAATGTTAATGATTGTTTATTCCAGGGTTTAAGTAGTATTGAAATGTTTGACGAAGTCCATGCTCAACTAATGGGAGAAAAGGAGTCAAATAACGAAAGAATATAGATATGTAGTAAACGGCTTCGGTTTTGTTTTCAATGCGGTGATATTCAGAAGTTATAGATTTAAAACGTGTGTTATATTATTTTGTGATACTCGTGGACTTTACTGGTTTTTGCATATTGTGCTAACTCGTTCCTTAAAATCTACAGACATGCATCTATTTTAGGTGTATAGTGATTTAGTGATGCACCTCCGGACATTAGGTAATATGAAACTTGATCAACTTACAATGAGGTGTTGTAGGTGGGTGGCGGAGTTGGGAAATGATAAATACCTTGAAATTGGAGAGTGCCTAGCCTACAACAATCCCTTAAAATATTACTTCCCCATGCTCAAGTTTAGATATGCTACGATCGACCAAACTTTTGGTAATGGAGAAAGGATTTTAGATCTTTCTTATAGAAGTTAACATGGGAAAAATCTCGAAATTAAGGGTTTCTCGAATTACCTCCTTACCTTACCTTACCTTTGTCGACACGTGTATTTAGGTGCATGTAAAAAAAATATTTTTTTTTGAAGCTGTGAGAGTTAGCGGCTGTATAGGGATCTATTTTATGGGTTTTTATCGAACTTCTCAAGCTTCATTTGAGCTATATTATAATGTACAACTCTGCCACCCAATTTTGGCTCCTCATGGTTAGGTATAACAGCTTTAAGTAATCAGTATTGTTTTGCTTCTCATGAAACACATAAGTATACATGAGTATAATTATTATTTTTATCAATCGGTGCTACCCTGTATGCGATTATTTACACGCACTACATTATTTTCTGTATCTGTACTCTGTGTATTAACCAGTACAAAGATACTGGTTAATTTTTCCAAACCACAAAATCTGTAAGGTGAAAAAAAAACGTTTTGGTGTCAGTGTATTTATTTAAACGTAGATTATAGTGTATCAAATGATAATGAAGTCAATGAAATATAGAACGGACAAATGATCTGTGTGCACATAGGATGATGTGTAAAAACGTGCATTACTCACAACGTGCATTGACTGGTGCTTAGGGCTTGATGAATATTTCCTCGTCATGCTCGTGATAAGTTAATGACTCTTGACAAAGTTATTATGTGGTTGAATATTACGACATGATGAAATGTTAAATGATAGCAGAAAAATATATGTGATTGCAACAAACAGTATATATTTTAGAAATTAAAAAAGCAGATGCTTCAGTGATAGGTTTTTTCTGCGTATAAGATTGTAAACTTTTAAATTGTTATGAGAGATGGTTTCAAAAATAAAATCATATAATTAAGTAAAAAAGTATTATTATTATTTATTGACTTTATTTTTTAACCCATCTTTGTGTGTAGTACACATACAACATACATTTTACGATACATGGAGCATTATGAAAAGTACAAATAGATATTTTTTATTTAGTTTATTACAGAACAAGATAACTTGCTTGTTGGAAACGTAAAATAGCTCCTGATGATAAACAAATAATTGACTGATTTAGAGAAAAGGTTCGGGTACTAAAACTACATTTATCTTAAACTTAAAAGACAAGAGAGAGAAGTTCATTTCATCACTAGGGATTCGGTCGTTCATTTTCAATTTTCAGTCAAGGCATTCCAGGTCGACTTTTTAGGTTTAAGAAATATAAATGAATCATGTATTAAGCTGTAAGGAAAGAAAAATATAAAATTTAGCATTTAACAAAAAGACCCATCATGATCACCTATATTCCATCCAAACATAATGTTACTACTTACAAACGGTGTCATCATGATTCTTCCACCTTTGGTTTGGGAGCCGGTTGTTCCACACCTTTTTTATTCTTTTCTGTGTTTTCCAATTTAGTCACAATTTTACGGCTATGTCCACTTGGATCGTTATGATTGCTGTGTTCCTGTACCTCCTTCTTTGTTCTTTGTTTTCCACCATGTCCGGCCATGAGATACTTGTCTTGATCATAGTTATAGTGTTCGTATTCATCAAAATGTTTTTCAGACATGATTACCTTATTTTCCTGAACAAGTCAGTATTAGGTTTTAAATGGCAGATCAGGATAATTATCTGCAACCAACCAAGTAAAAAAACAAGTTAGATCCTCATGCTAACACATAATAACGAGGCGTTATCTCCTGTAACTCCGATGAGAATCTAAATCTACGGTCAGAAGCTAACACACTGGGTTTCCATAGTTTCCAATGCTATATACAAAAAAATTGAAAAAATTATATACTTACTACGTGAATTGAACTAACCAATTAATACCCACAAGCCAATCAATGAACAAAGCAAAAATGTAAAAAATCTACCCTTTTTTCATCACCTCTCTCAATAAAAAATATCTTTACAGTTGGCAATAAACTAGAGATTAACAATCACATAAACCGCGTGGAATTTTGCAACTGAACCCAGCTTAGTCACCAGTAATTCATTTAAATGCAAACAAACTTTTTCTACCGATGAAATCAACAATCAACTACCCCATAATAATAATAATAAAAAACAAACAGTTTCTTAGAAACTCATAAAACAATGGACTATAATGCACACAAGTAAACGCCAGCTCCAAAGTATAAATATCATCATAAAAACACAACACTTAAAAGTGGGAGCAAAGCAAACAAAGAATCTATTCAGAGCCAATCACAATGATGAATGCAATGCAGGTTGTGGTAGCCATATGTGAACTCATACAAGCCATTGAACAAACAAGCACCATCTTATATTATATGGATCTTAAATACATTCCCCCATCCATACGATGCTATATATAAACCATTCAAACAATGCTCAAGTGCGTAGCAAAAAACAATTTAGTAAAACAATTGCAATTTAAATTCCAAACTAACTAACAAAAGGAAACCATGCCCATAATAAACTACAGCATTCAACATTAGTTAGAAGCCATTCACTTGCTTACTAACTAACTAACTAGCTACGCATTCAGGAAACGTGCAAGATAAAGGTAAACAGCTGGAGAAAAAAATGAGTGATTTCGGCTGGACAAAAAACGTTGCTCTTACCTCAGACTGTATGTAGCCCAATGTATTTGATAGAAATGGAGATATTTTCACTCAGGGGATTGATTGTTTCCGAAATTTGAACAATTCACACCAATGAATGTTTACGACAAGAAGACTGGAGCAAGAGTAAAGTTGTGTCTTCGTCAACAACAAACACACGATGGTTCTGGCATGGAAACAGTTGAGCTCAACCAATGAAAAAGGAGCAACGCATGCATAAATACAACTTACAGCTGGCTACATGGACAAATCGTTTTATGGAACACACGATTGGGTACCAAATTCATTTACCATATAAAAACAAAACCATCATATGCTACGCTGTGTGCATGCATTCGTATGGTAGTTATAGTTAGTTAGTTAGTTAGGCTGTACAGCATGGAACCTTTTTGTATTAGAATGCTGTGAGCTAGTAATAAGGCTTTTGGTTTGCATGTGTTGTTACGATCCTTTGTTTGGAAGCCTAATGTAAGGTATGCCTTGTATATTTTGTTTACTTATGCAAATCATCTGTTATATATACACAGGCTATCTGTTTTTGTTTACTCTTGATTATAGTTAGTTAGTTGTAGTGTGAGGAGACGATAATTATGGAATATAATTTATAATCGATATGATAACGCCCAGTGAGCGGTTTTTGTATTTTTAAGGGTTGGATAGATAATGAAGTTAAGAAATAGAGGAGAAAAGATGGAATTTTAAGATTTATAAACGACATATACATAGCTACGGATTAGTGTGATCGCTGTTTGAAAAATGCCATCAGCATTTGACTAATGAGGAGGATCATACGTGAGACATAAGCAAAATGGAAGTATTGTTGAATGTCTTATATGTGATAATATGACAGGATTGATTAGGCAAGCCAGATAGGCCTGCATGCATGGAAAATTAGACTGTTTGTGAATTTGAAAATCTGATGTAAGGGTTATAACCGTTGATTATTGTGATTTTTGAGGCCCTTCTGGATTTGACCATCGCAAGAAAAAAGTCCTTGACCTCTTTCCTAATCCCTATGTTTACAGCTTTAGGGTCCCTGGTTCGTTTACCTTCTTTTAGATTTGATGGAGGACCAGACCATGGCATGATAAAAAAATTAGATATGAACTTGTGTGTCTGTGTACTTGGTTTCATGATGAAGACTTGAATAAATAATCTTAACTCGCGTCCTTTTCCCATTTCAGTTAAAAAAATGGTTGTAGTTTTGTACCGTGATCTTCTTGATGATTGAGTAACGATTTAGTGAATAAACTTGTGATTTGTAAATGAAATAGTGAATGATGAGTTTCTACTCTCACATTGTAGGCTCTTAAAATGTATAAATTAATTCACATTTTGCGGCTATAATTTGCTTGAAGATTTTATTCATATTAAGGAAATGAGACAAAATCTCAAGGTTTTGCGCATGCAACAAGGACAAGGTCAAAACATTAAAATTTCAGCAGTTTGTGCCCATATAAACACTCATGATAATTCTTTAAAGTCAAATTGATTATATCAGTCAAAATCAAGCGAAAAGTAAAGCACATACAAATTTTTACCAAGTTGTGTCCCTATTAGATATAAAACAAGAATTATTTTCTTTGTTTCCTCATCATATTCATCAAATCCTCATATTTAATTATTAAACTTCGGATGAAGTTTTTAGAAAATGCTCCGCATTCTTTTCTTACAGTAGATTACTAACTATAGATTGCTGCCAATTTACATTCTTAAATGACGGGAACGGATGCAAAGTAATAATTACCTCGATGGGAATACAGCAGCTGTCTGTTTGGCATGGATGAACATTGTAATCTGATGATCACCACAGTTTTTCCATTTTTTGCGCATAGATGCAATAAATAACATAATAACCACACTGGCAAATAAACGATACAGTTTTTCGACTTATCATCAATCATATGAATATTTTATTAAAGGCTCTTTCATCGTAGTTAGCACTCAAAACAAGAGATTACATTGGATTGCATACAAACAACAACAGAGACGTGGAAGTGGAACTAAAAGCATTCAGTTCTACAGCTCTAATAAAAGCGTGAGGCTTTCGTAAAAAATTGGGTCACAATATGCAAGTTTGCCAAATCATATCGGATTATGGTTACTTTTGCTACGCTAACACTTGTAAATTCAACTGGCCTTTCACAGTGACAATGAATGATGACTGTGAGTGCCAAATGCAGCGATGAAAGAAATGAACTATTCAAGTGATCATGACATTAATTTAGTTCACTAAACACAGTTAAATATTTATGTAGTAAATGCCTTGCACAAATCATTAACTGAAAGTCTGAAAGGGATAAAAAAGATGAAAAGTTTACTTGTTGCATGAAATTAAGAGAATTAAATGTGAATAAGGGAATTTATTAAATTTGTTTCTGACCGGTAGCTGTTAAATATTATAGGAACAAAGATTGAAACGGCGGCTCGATTCATTTAATCTTTATTTATGATCATTAAGTAAGAATTTTTGTGACAAACTTGCTCTTATAAAAATGTTCATTCATCCAGAGGTGTTCAAGACCATTTAAAGTAGCGAGTAACTACGTAAAATGATTCCAGAAATATCACAATCAAGTTTACTATTTTTTGTAAATTAAAAGCTACACAATTATGGAATACATGTTTGCTTAAGACACTACATGATAATTAGAAGTGCGACATTACACAGGTGTGATGATAGTTGAATACATAATAGCACTAATGAAAAAGGTAACTAAATCCAAACTTGAGTCGTAAGCTCTACATCATTAAAATTAAATAAAGCATGGATCAGTATTTAAGGAAAATATAGAGAAACTATCTGACTGATGGCTCAACTAAAACGGACAGTGGAACCGGATGATGAAAGCAATCTAAAGTGCTTCCTTGACAAATTAAAACTAAAGACAGTAGTGAGACTTGTTCCACTTCAAAATTATGTGTAAAGCCACGCACATTGAAATTTTACTTCGTAATTAACAAAGAATTTTTCGAGAATAAATATGATGTCTACTTGTCTGATGATGATGACTGTGATGGAGGTACTGCATAGCGACTCGTACTTTCGTCAGAATCACATGTATATTTGCCTGAAACACAAAACCATTATAAAGCTGTTGTTAAAGGCGTTGATTTCACAGCCTTCTACTATCTACAAAAAACATAGACAAATCACCTGAAACAAATCTTTTCTTTATTAAGGAAACTCTATATCCAGATCCTACCAGCTCAAAGTCGCAACCTGAAAGTGTCGATTTTTCACAGCTAAATTGGGCTGCAATTGTTCCCTGCACAGTCACAATTCCCACATAGATTATCAGTCCGCCAGTTTGCAACTAGTTTTATGCACAACATGTAAATTAGTATTTTTGAAACCCCATTTGACATACCTGAGAGCTAGGCCCGCTTTTTACTTCGAATCGAGCTCGCAGAGAGCCGACGCCTTGATTGTCGCTTGAAGCACTTAAATTGTCTAACTTCCAGCAAGCTCGATTTGATTTAGGAAACCTATAGGTGAATAAAGCATTAATTTATAAAAAAACATACAATCTTTCCGTCTACCTGGAATTCAAATAAATAAATACCATGATCCTGTAGGCTTCGACTGCATAGTTTTTACTCCGCCATCCACTGGGGCAGCTATACAAACCCCAATTAAAGGAGGAAGTCGGCTTGTATCATCCTTCAATGAAGTTAATGATGTTGTATTTAGAACTTCTGGTTCCGTGGCAGCCATGGCACGACTATTGTACTTGTAATCTACACGAAGATCTGTGTGAGTTGACTCACACTTCCAAAATGCAACCAGATGTAATGGACATGATGTTGCACCGACTTTAGGATTAATCTGAAGCAGACATGCATCTGTTAGTTTCTAATACTCCTTCAAATATCTTCAGTTTATTTCCCAAGTATTCTAAGTCACTTACGTGGTATTTCAGAATGTCAACATTAAAGTAAGAAGCATTAGGATTTGTTTCGGCATGTTTCTTTAAATGCAGTGTTAAGGCACTCATGCTGAATTCAAAACTCAGTCCATCTGCATCAGATTGGCTGTAATGTAAAAGTAAATAATGTAAAACTGGTGTAAAATCGTAAATGCACACAATGCATCCTTTGAAGAAAAACTGAACTAGATATGTGTCAACTTACACTTTCACCAAATCTTTGTTTGGCACTAAGTTTTCTAAACGTTGACGACTTCGTACACGAAAATTTAATTGAGCTGGTGAAGGGTTGTTTGCTAGAATCGCAATTATTCCAGCAGGAAATGATACCATCATATCACCAGTCATCTTGACTTGGCATCTACCAAGCAAAAGCAAGTAAAGTCAACTAGGAAAGTCATAAGCATTTCTATCTAACCTACCAAAAAATCTGTTGAACTCACAAAGTCTCATCATTTCCTCTAAAACAGGCATGTATGATTTCATGGAAGGCAACAGCAATTGGAATAGGATCAGCCATGCCAATAGTAAGAGGTGAAGGTCCTCTTGAGCCAATTCCGAGACCAACACTTCTGGACTCCAAGCTACCAATGCTTTCAGTGCGTGACATTGCAGGCGATGAAGAGCTAGTAGCATTTCTTTGCAACAAAGTCTGTTAAAATAATATGCATTCGAAATTTAAAATTTATATATCATCATTGCAGCAATACAGTTTGATTAAATGGACAATATTCATTAAAATTACATCAGTTCTGGGCCTTGAAGGAGGCCTTGGTATAGCTATACTACTAGTAGGCGTAGGTGTATTCCGTTGAGTAGCTGATACTTTCGGTGGTAGAACAGGATTCATCTCTCCGACTTCAGCAAACAAGTCACCAAGATCTAAAAAACAGGAGTAAACAGTATTTGAAAATGTACGTAATTTAGCAGTAAAAATGAATTCATGGAAACTGCATTTCATATACCTGCATATCGTGATGAGCTGGAATCTGTAGCGGCGAGTTTAGGACTTGATCTTGGATTTGGAGGAGGAACTGGAGGGCTAAGTGGTGTATATGGATGTCTCGACGGCGGAGATGTACTTCCAATTTGTTGAGATACAGAGTGAGACCGCTTCATTTGGCTGTCAGCATCATGTATCAACTTTCGACCCTGCCATCAGAAGCATTTGCTACTTATGTACACGCACAACAAATGATTTATGACGAGAGACAATTGATAATAATATTGAACTCCCGGATTCACATTGACTTGGATTATTTACTGACCACAAGTCCAACAGGTGACAAAGTCATATTTTCCACGGTGCTACGAAGTTCATCAACACTTGCACTGAGGGGAGCCGTGCCATTGCTTAAAGGTTTAATTTCTACATGCAGTCGCTTTTCTCGTTCATCGTCTATTTAAAAAAAGTATCCTGACTATTAGGAAAAAGCCTCAACTGAAGAAATAAAATTAAATGATCTATAAATGCACCTGAATCAGAGTCCGAACTGGAATAAAAACTGCCCTTGTCATTTTCCCATGTTTGCTTAGGCCGAACCGTGTATCCTTCCTCGTCAACTTCAGCTGTTGGTGTGTCTGATTTGTGACTCTCGTCTTTCTCCTCACTACACAAATAATTGTAATTCAAGTTTATACATTGACATATTCAGTTTTCAAATGAGGATGGTGAGCAGGTGAACTCACCCATCTGACTTTTCATCTTTGCCACTTAAGCTAGAGTTATCTTTCTTCTTGTTCTTTTGCTTTTTCTCCTTCTTTTTGTCTCGTCGACTTCGAAGAAACCCTAAGAATGGGTATCAATATTTATTAGACTTAAAGGATATGAATAGTAATAATACACATAAATGTGTTACAAGATGTATTAAACAATTCAAGTTCACTACAATGAATTCTACGACTAAAAGACTAGAGTTGTGTACTAAAAATCGCATTTGTACTGTACACTATTAAAATACTGCTGGAAAGCTAGTATTCATCCAAATATATAATACATGTATTAATCTGTGAGCTCAATAAAAGTGCTGAGACACGGGCTTTCGTCAAAAAAAAAGACTAATCTGACATACATCTGAAAATACTATCAGTCTGAAAATATAACAAAAATCTAGATTGAAATGTTCAAAAGATGAGGGTTCGAGCATGTACAGGTATGCTAACAACTTCATGGGACTATGTGCTTTTTGTGAAACTATACTATGAAAAATACACACATAAAAATTCACCACCTTTGACTGTCTTTAAGTGTCGAATGCTTCAATTATCATGAAACATTTATTGCCCAAGTTAATACCCTACCCACGTTTAAGTCACGAAAAGTGTAATTGACCTCCCGAGAGAAAATAAAGTGCTTGCAACATGCACGAGCATTCCAACAGTTAGTATCGTAAAAGGCGAAAACTACAAAGACAGGTAAAAAAGCAAGATACAGGCACGTACGTACATTATTAGTTAGTTAGCAGTGACTATTGAATAGAACTAAACACTATCAATCAATAATGAAATATTTTACACTTGGATCCTCTGTTAGAACTTCTCGAAAGAGTAGACTTGCTGCCAACAGCGTTTAGTTGTCCCAAATCAGATGATAAATCTAAGTTTGGGGAATCAGCCCCTTTGCTTGAATTATTGGCTTTGTTGCCTGCAAAAATATCCCAAAGATGACATGATACCTTTCATTAGAAGCATTACACAAAAAACTAAGCATTAACTTCACACAAATCCACCAATTTAGCTTTCCCTTCAATCAAATACAAATCTACACTAGACAGGATACAAAACCCCCAAAACAGAAATTCCAAAGATAGCAATGTCAAACACCTGATTACAAAACACAGGTTTTGCCAAGAAGACACAACACAATTTCGAAGTCAACCTTCGTTCACAAAATTTCATTTTGCAACCATCCAAGTCATTTACATAAATCCAAAGCAGGAAGACAGGAAACAAACAAAAATAAGAAAATGCCTGACTGCAAGAGTATTTCTCAAAACCCATTACGTAGTGATGTTACAAGCTAATTTTCTTGTGCTTGACTTTCGAAATTCATTGAAACCAAAAGCTAAGATGAAGAGATTTATCTATAATTATAAGTTTAAACGAGCTTTCGATTAACTCATTTTGTGAACAAGATCAAAACACGGAGTCTGTGAATATATTTTCACTGTCCATGTCCTCGCAAAGACCAAAAATTAAGTACTGTTGACAAAGTAAAAAAAAAATTGTTAGTAACCAAATATCGCAAAACAAACTCTGTGAGTCAGTTTGAGGGCAAAACCAATCAAGCTTTGAAATGACTAGAAACAAGACTTCGTGAGCAGGTAGTCTTAACGATGCCATCAAGGATAACAAAAAAACTTGACGGGGCAGGCAATGGTGACTGACTGAAGAGAAAGAAACTTGATGAAGCACATAGCCCTTGTCGGTAACATACCCTGGGAGAGAGGAATGAAGAGGTTAAGTAGGGAAGTAGTCCTTCTAGACCCTTTGTTTGCCCGAATCTCATCGATCGACATTTCAACGTTACCTTCACGTTTCTTCTCACCTATAGCAGTACGCTCCCCATTTAAAGATTTGTCTTCCGAGCCGCCACTGCTCCTGCTCCCTTTGTCAGCAGCTACAGGCTCCTCCACTTCTACAGCACCTAGTTATTGCAGTACGTTCTTTCCCATTAAACTCACAAACCACAAAACATAAACACAGACATCACTACAAAAGCAGCCACAACGAGTTTATCAATAATCCTTGAAGAGCTACAAAATAAAAATTACTAACCTGGACGTTCATTTCCAGTTCCCTTAGAAGTTACAAACTGTTCCAGCAGGTTGTCAACCGTTAACTCAGAGCAGCGGTATCGGAACTCCGACTGTATCTGAAAGTAAATATAACTTAGTATTAGATATAAGAGCAAAAATCAATTTATCGTAGACACCATTTGTCTTAGAAGTTTTAGTTTGTATTAGAAGGAACACTTACTTGGCCAACTACTACGTGATTAGTTTCTATTACGTTACTATAAGAGCAGACAAAATCGGTCATCTGTTTCAGATGTGAAGCTTCCACATCTTGAAAGTGCTGAAAATAAATGACATACAAGCATTGAAAAAAATATATATTCAATTTCAATACGGTAAAAAAATCTAACCTTGCATGCAATCGTCATCTTTTTTTCAAAGTCTTCACGACAGGCAGCATGTTTATCAGCCCAAGATCTGTACTCTTCATATGCTTTTTTCGATTTAGCCTCAGCCTTTTCAATGTCTTTTTGAGAAGCGTTTTCTTTTTGATACTTTTCTAACTCAGAAGCTCTCTGGAAGTATATTTCTTTGGTTTTCTGCACCATATTAGTTATATTTTGAATACTTTGAACAACTTCTAAAGTGCCAGCTTCGTCTTCCTTAATGGCTTTATGCTTCTTCTGAAGTTCATCAGCGTACTTTGACAGATCTTTAACCAAGTCTTGAAGTTTCTGCATCATCTGCAGGTGAATACTGGATAGTTTTTCGGACGAATTCTTCAAAATTTGCCAAACGGGTGCAAATGTCCCATTTGGACATCCATTGGCTGCCAACTTGGCCAATTTGGTGAAAGATTTTGAATGAGCTTCTTCCAGGGATGATCTATTCATAAACGATCACGGTTAATCACGATTGCGAAGAATCATCCAACTATTGCTTTGTCAAAGCCAAATCTTAACCAACCTTTCCCTGAAGAATTCCGTGAGTTCCTTACTCGCCGTGAGGCCATGTTTCATATTATGGTATAATACATCAAATCCATTATTTTTTGGCCCCTATAAAAAGATGAACAAACCATTAAACATCTTATTAGCAAACTGAAGTCACGAATTCTTTCAAATCAAATGAAGAGAAACATCAATTTCAATTACTCACCCAAAAGTGATCGCAAAAGTCGACAGTCATCTTGCCATTCCTTGAATATGATATAACGTGACGCGACCAAGTGACTTTGCACTAGCTTTGGCTTCGAATTGTTGAGTATTAGCCTTCATATTCAAACGAACACACATTGATTAGTACAATGATGGATTCAAGTTTCACGATGAGAATGAGTTATTTAAAAAAAAATTCTGACCTACCTTAAAACCACGTTGTGCTGTGTCTAAGGATTTTTATTGCTAAAGTCCAGAATCAATTTACTCTAACTCTTAAAATTTAGACAGTAGGATGAATAATATTTTTGGCCAAAGACACAATTTTAGACTAATACAAGTTATCACTACTTCTGTTTCAATTCAATGGCGGTTGCTTCTACGGAATTGCTTCGCAAACAATGACATCCAAGTAGCCAACGACAACTACTTTACTCCAAAATGGAGATTGCTTCAGCAGATTGGGGTCACAAAAAATTTACGATACTTCAAAAGTCAGTTGCCCCACACAACTGGACTGGAACCCACTCCCAAAAGCCCGATTAGATTAAATTATAATTACGTAATACAGGGTTGGTTAACAGTATTTTTGTTTTTGGTCAGTTTATTTACTCTGCTGAGTATTCATCGAGATAACAATTCATTCACTTATTCCACTTCCTTCATAAACTTCATAGCTACACTAATCTTATATTGCTCAGATCCATAAAAACTTTATTCTTGCTAACTAACTTTAACTAATTATAATTTTATCTATCCCTCTCTATATGTCGATAGATGATGATATGATTTGGTTTCTAGTAGATTGTAATTTGTATTGCAGAGATTTGGAATTTGGATGCTTCCTCCAACACCACCCGTGTTTAACATTTTTCAAGCACTGTGGTACTGTGTGCCACAGTGCTGTAGTAATGACCCTACATCTCATATGTGTTGTACCCGTACTAAAAATGTATGCAGGAAAATGAGCCAGCATATAATTTTAAGCATTTAGCATTTGGTACTAGAAAACTAAACTCCGACACATTACATGTATGTATTGCATTTGACAATATTTTAATTAACAGCAACAGACTGCTGTTTTTAGAGGTTGAAATAATGAAGCAATGAGGCTAAATTTTCAGCCCTAAATACTAACTGATAATAATATGGTGCTCATTTTATGATTGAAAACAAGCATGGGCTTAAAAAAAGAATGACATACTGTAATCTGCATGCATGTCTAAATAAAGCCTAAGGTTTTTATATTTTTAAAAATTAAATTCTTAATGCAAGAATATATGTAGCTCAAAAAAGCTTATTTAAGAACAACAATAATAACAAATGATTATCACTAGCAATAATGCTGAATATGGGAGCGCTGATATTATACACATTATCACATCACATCCTTTGGTTCACTTCCCTTTTTGAACAGCTGCGACGTCATCATATCATAACTTATATTAGGGCTAGAAGTCATTTTAAGTCTTCCAAATTACAATTCAAGGATAGCCCTTCTTATGTAGTGCTTCTTAGCAGCATGTCATCACATGTGTAAATTATATTTTGTGCTTCTTGTTTACTATTCATTAATTGAAGATTGAAAAGATGTAAGAAGTCTGTTCACGCCATAATTTCCATTCAGTTTCGAAATATGTGAGTACTGACTGCGTCTTCGTGTTTATCATAGTTATCTAGATATTATATTTCCACCATCCAATAGGCGATCCACTGACTTGACTTGAGACTTAATTCATGACACTACTAATTATACTTGTGAAGTGCTGTCGAGTTTTGCACTCTAAAAGACATCCTACACTTGAATCTTGAGTAGTACTAAAAGCTACTTGATGATGTGACTAAATTAGCAAGAAACTAAATTAAATTATATATTTAGATCAATAAGCAGCTAAGGAATATAAACCGACAGCCAGTGTCGAGTATGTTATTTTATTATACAGGATTGTGTAATTGCAGATTAGGCATGCAGTAAACAACATGGATATTTCATTACTCAAAGTAAATTCCTAAAGAGTATTTCGTTTCAACGCATTAGTCTCTTATTCCAGGCTGTAGTTAAAACGATCCTAAACAAGACACCTTCTAATGTAATGTAAACAGATGGCTAAAACTGAATAACACGTGCAATGCGTTAATACTTGTAATGCGTTATGCGTTGTAGCAAATAATTTGCGTTACATTTTGACTTTTTGGTAAATGATTATTGGGGCTGAGAAATATTTACATTTCATGATCCAAATAAATCTTACGCGATCATCTTTCTCCTAACTAGGGTGTGGTTTTGCAATATACCATATTAACATACGAGTTTCAACATAGTGTATTAACCACGAAAGCTAATGACACCACACCAACGACTCACATATACTTCACTAGGAATTTGCTTGAGTCGCCTGTTTTTGGTTGTGAAGCAATGTCAACGACTCACTCAAGTTGTTGTCGACCAAAAATCTGAACATTTTCGCATCATTTAATTAATTTCTCAAGCAGCATTTAATATCCCATCAAGGTCAATATTTTACCAGGGCTATATTTATTTGTACTTGTGTTTCTAACAGACTGTTTCCAACGAACTAACTAGAAACCATTGTTAACTATATCTACAGCAGCAGATGAGTGTAGCATTAACTGTGCATTTTGTCCTCTAGATGTCACTTGAATCCGTATTGCAAGTATTCGATGAACAGCTGAATATCCTAGTTTAGACAAAGCTTGCAAAAATACATGGCGTAAACTGCGCCAAGACTAAAATTGTGAGAATATTAGCTCAACGTAACATTAATAATTTTTTTCTTTGAAATATGTGTACTCTCTGCGTAATAAAAGAATATTAACCATATTCACAACCGACTTAATGCCGACCGACCGCAATGTAAGCTGTTCGCACGGTTTAAACTAATGGAGAAGATAACACACCTGAGCTTTGCAAATAATGGGAGAACACAAGTGCTGAATAATACTGGCTGCTAACTAGTAATGAGCTCGTAAAGAATGGACAGACTCCTTCACTCATTCCCATAAGTCGTATGGAACATCCGTAGAAAGTCACGGACGAGAAGAACAATGATTAATTGTATATAGTGACGAGGAAAAGGAATGAATTTATCAAGTCACAGAAATCTCACTCTATAATTTCCTCTTACACCACGTCAATTTGTCTATGAAACAGAAATGTAGAGAAATCAGTCTAGTATACGTTCATCACACAACTGTAAAAGAATGTGAAAATCAATGCCAGTATTTTTTAGTCATGTCATGAGAGTATGTTACTAACTAACTAACTGACTAGTGACTACCATGCTCCCATATTTCTATAAATCCTGACCCGCTAAACAAACCAATCTATTTTATTAGAAAAGCCATTCTGCACGTTTTACTGTCGCACCATTAGAGAATAAAAACGATACAGACATGGAAACCAATTCACACATTTAATTGACAAGAACGAAAACAAACTTTAACACAAAGCCCACGTCAATATTTGGTTCACAATCTTCCAGTTCTCAATTCCTGATAAAAAAGGAAATGATTAACTTAAAAAAAACTTGTGCTCATATTATAAACCTGATGCTAGCGATATTGATCACAAGCAAGCTACCCATCAACCAATCTAAGCCACTCCGTTGTGAAATGACATTCCGGTACATAAAATATTCCCACATTTTTAATACATAAGAGAAGCCCATATTCAAAATTTTAGTGCTTCCCCATTGTTAAGACGAGGTGTGAACAAGATGAAAGTTTACTTTCTCTTTTTTTATTTTTTTTCCACTTGCCATTTAAAACCTAACTTAAAGTTGATATACTCACACTCACACCATTCTGCATTCATACACATACATACCTTGGAGGTAAAATCCACACTTTTACATCCTTTTAACTAACCATCCCATTTTATCCATTCCTTTCCAACTAAAGGTAATTTCAACTCAATCATCATTCTCTCAGTCAGTTTCATCTCTATTACACGCTTAAATTTTCCAACAGCTCAGGGACATTTGGTTCAATCAATTTTTCCAAATGCTACAAAACCTCGCCAAGCGCCCATTTATACCGCCATGCAATCCTTGCATCCGTGATAAATATATTTTAACAAATAAAACCATTTCCACAAAAATCAATTCATGCATTGCCTCGTCAGCCCACATGTTGGAACTAAAATTGTTTTCTGAAATAAATATAGCCATTCCAGCCTCTCACAATGAGGTATTGTAGGTGGGTGGCAAAGTTGGGAAATGAGAAAACTTAAAATGATTTGGAGAATGCCTCAAACAATCCCTTAAAATATTACTTCCCTATGCTCAAGTTTACATATGCTACGGTCGACCAAACAAATTTTGGAAATCGAGAATTAATTTTCAATTTTTCTTCTTGAAATTAACGTGGGAAAACCCTGGAAATTAAGTAGACTGCCCCTTACAATTTTTTTACATTTTGGTGACACCTGTATTTCGATATAATGTAACAAAAAAAACTTTTTTTGATGCTGTGAGAGTTAGCGCTAGGATGGGGATCTAATACTTTTTGGGGTTCTTATTGAACTTCTCTAACTTCATTTGAGTTATATTATATAAAATGTACAATTCCACCACCTAATTTCAGCAACTTATTGTCAGTACAAAAGTTATACTGACTATACCTAGTTCCTTCAAAAATCATTAATAAATTATCCGTCTAAGCTAAAATTTTCCTGTCCTGAGGGTTGTTATGGAAAAAATAAATAAGAAGCCAGCACCGAGAATTTTTGTAAACAAAGCATAATTTTCTCATTTTACTCTCATTTGTGTTTGGGAGTCTATCTTTACCATTAGTATCGGTGGCCGGTGAAAACATCGTAACCAATAACAACTTAGGTAAAACCAACTTATCAATAACATCTTATACAATAACACCTTGCTAGCCATAACACCTTTATGCAATAATAACTTTATTCAAAAACACCGTATGTTATTAACACCGTCGCTGACACTTTGACCTATTCAACATCATTTACGCATTAGGTCGCTAATATTCTGCATTTTATAATTATAAAAGGTGAGAATAAAACCGCAGGAAGGCGAATGTGCCGCGGTGAGCACGTAGCGTACACAATAGCTCGGCATGTGAGATCTGAGATTTTGTTCGAAGCGAGAACTGCGACGCGACAAGGCTCCGCCCGATATGTAGGAGCTCCGCTAATACTGTATGATCATTTCTAATCTGGCCGAGGGGGGTGTGGGGAGAGTAGGGGAGGCTTTTCGAGTACAGGCCCGAGTGCAGAAGGGAGCTGGGAAGGCCTTGGGGTCGGTAATCGCCGAAAGCGATTTTTTTTATTTGAGCTCTTTATTCACGTGTTATAACTGATTCAATACATAAGGGGTATTCACGAGCACCGGGGTAACGGGGTATAAGGGTATTAGGGTAACTTTTCTCCATTTAAATGCATTACAAAAAGTTACCTTAATACCCTTATACCCCGTTACCCCGGTGCTCGTGAATACCCCTATAGACTGGTCTTCCACCAGTAACACAAACAAAATTACTCGTTCTACATAACTACTATCAGAATTAATAAGTAAGGTAAGGTAAGTGTTTGTAACCCTCATTCATGGATGTATTTTTAGTACAGTTTTTTGTCAGTTAGAAGTTTTAGTCATTTCTAGATTTTTTGTAACCTTTTGTTCCGTTAGGTCAATGCTTTATGTCTTATCTATTGAGTCAGTGTCTTTGTCCTTATTCAGCCTAATTTACATTTATTGTCAGTTAAGATGATGTGAACTCAAGTTCGGTATGTTCACCTTGATTTGTGTTTT